>Ga0209415_10000063_pt1 | contig 141234 bp, 142 predicted proteins | sample PeaSoiSIISIP2007_FD_187696 | JGI IMG/M metagenome (GOLD analysis project Ga0209415, IMG submission 187696) | Peat soil microbial communities from Weissenstadt, Germany - SII-SIP-2007 (SPAdes) (version 2) | ecosystem: Environmental > Terrestrial > Soil > Wetlands > Peat | place: Germany... | reverse complement strand
CGCCAGCGACGGCGCCGACAGCGCGCGCGCCGCGGACGGCGCGAGCTGCAGAGGCGCGGACAGCGCGGGCACGACGAGCGGCGCGGAGCCGGTCGGCCGAACGGCCGCGGCCGCGATCTCCTGGGCCGCCGCCGCCGCCGCGGCCGGCCCGAACGACGCGAGCACGAGGGACGCCGCGAGAGCGGCCGCGCCGGCGCGACGGAGCTCTCGGCGCGCTCTCATTGCAGGAAGATCATCCCGGACGGAGATTTGGCGTCAGGCGGCGGCGGCGTCTTCGCGGGAGCCGGGGCCGCCTTGGACTCCGGGACCACCTCCATCTCGGACTCGTCCCTCGGCGCCGGAGCCGCGCCCGCGCCCGCGCCCCGGTTCTTCTTGCAGAAGAAGGTCCGGCCGCAGCCGATCTCGAACGGAAGCGCGGCGCCGACCTGGGCGATGTAGTTCTTGAACGGAAGACTGCCGATCGTCTTGATCTCGCCGCTGCCGAACAAAGTCCACGTCGCGAACTGATACTGCGTGCCGAGGATCGCGCGGCCCTGGCTCTCCTTCGGCTCGTCGCTGCCCACGCCGTTCACGGGCGTGGTCCCGAAGCCGCCGAAGTCCAGATTTAGGGTCGTCTCCACGGAACCCGACGCGTGGTTGAAGCCCAGGCCGCCGAACGGGGTCCAGCGGCCGTAGCTCTGATAGAGGATCGCGTCGGTGCCGACACTGTTGATGCTCCACTTGATCTCGCCGGTGAAACTTCCGGTATAACCGTAAGAGGAGGTGACGTTCAGGGCGTAGGGGCCGGTGAGATCCACGTGCCCCTGCACGTGGTTGTAGTGCAGGCCGACGACCAGGTTCGGCCAGCCGTCGTCGCCGAGGAAATGATGGCGCACGCCGGCGCCGATCGAGTTGGTCTGGACAGCCGCGGTCATCGACGGAGATATCTTGTAGCCGGCCGGGACCGTCGCGTCGGCGAAGCGGACGTAGACGTCGTTGTTTCCCGGCAGGCCCATGCGCAGATGCAGGGCCAGGTTCGGGAACTGCACGGAGTTCGGGAACAGGCTCGCCGCGTCGATGTTGTTCGCCGCCAGCCTCGGCGTGTCGGGGAAGGTGGCCTTATTGAGCGGCACGATGCCCGCTCCGAGCGAGATGTCCGGCTGGAGGTAGTAGCCTTTCACGAGCGTCGGCGGATCGAAGTTCTCTCCCGCGTTGAAGGCCAAGCCCTGCGCCAACTGGTCGCTGAGCCACTGGCTCATGTTGGCGAAGTCCGGATCCAGGCTCGGGTTGGCGCGCGCCGGCGCCGCGGCGATCAACAAGACGAGAGCGGCCGCCAAAGGCGGCCGCGCCCGGTTCAATGCTTGGCGACGACGCGCGCGCGGCCGCGATCGATCGTCCAATGATAGACCTGGGCTCCGCTCTCGAACGTCAGGACGGTCTTCGCCGCGCGTTCCAGCGCGCTCAGCCGCGAGCGGAGGCCGTGACGGCGGCCGTTGAGGAAGGGGGCTCTTTTCATCGTGCGGTTCTCCTTCTGCATCTGCTCCCATCGTAGCACCGGGACGGGGTCCGGGCATGGGCCCGAGGTCCCAGCGGCCGGACGCCAAAAGTCCCAACGCGGGCGGGGCGCCTGCCGCGAATTGCGCGAATTTCGGGCGGGGCGGGGCCTATTGGCCGTAGTCGAGGCGGAGGGCGAGGTACTCGGGCAGTCCCGCGGAGCGGATCTTGGCCTGCACGGCCGGGACATCATAAGGAAGGCGGAACACGCGGAACGTCCCCTTCGCCGAGTCGAAGAGGCCGCACGCCGCGCGGCGATCCTGGTCGCGCGGCTGGCCGACCGAGCCCGGGTTCAAGGCGATCGGACCGAAGCCGCCTCCGGGCTCGCGCGGCATGAGCTCCTCCTTCTCCTCGAGGAAATGGGCCTCGACCTTCGTGCGCGACGCGTCGGCGTAGCGGAAGAGCAGGGGCATGTGGCTGTGCCCGACGAACAGGGGCCAGACGCGCACGAGCGGCACGTTGTCGCGGAACTGCCCCGCGCTGAGCAGGTACTCCTCCGGGGGATTGCGCGGCGTGCCGTGCGCGAGGGTGAATTCCTTGGTCTCCAGCTTGGCGGTCAGCCCGCCGAGGAAGACGCGGTCCTTCTCGGTCAGCTGGGTCTGGGTCCACAGCACGGCCGCGCGCGCGTACTGGTTGAACCAGTCGAGCTCGAGCCGCCCGATCACGGCCAGGTCGTGGTTGCCCACGATCAATGTGAGGTTCTTGAGGGCGCGCAGGCGCTCCAGGCAGGCCGTCGGATCGGGGCCGTAGCCGACGAGGTCGCCGCAGCAGATGTAGCCGTCGACCCCGAGATCGTCGAAGAAGTCGAGGACCGCCGCCAGCGCCTCGAGGTTCGAGTGGACGTCGGAGAACACGCCGTAGACCACGGCGATATCCTAGCAATCCGCGGCCCGCCGCGAGAGGCCTTAGGCGGCTTCGTCGGGGACGGCCGGATCGGCCGCCGGGGCCGGCTCGGACGAAGGCTCCGGCGCGGCGAACGGACCCTGGACGTCGACGTCCAGCGTGTGCTCCTCGCGCTCGGGCACGGCGGCCGCCCGCTTGCGGAAGTCGATGGAGACGAGCTGGCTGACGCCCTTCTCCTCCATCGTCACGCCGTACATGACGTCGGCGGCCTCCATCGTGCGCTTGTTGTGGCTCACGATGAGGAACTGGGTCTTCTTCTGGAACTCGCGCACGAGCGCGGCGAAGCGCTCGATGTTCGCGTCGTCGAGCGCCGCGTCGGCCTCGTCGAGCATGCAGAACGGCGAGGGCTTGACCATGAAGAACGCGAACAGCAGCGCGATCGCGGTCAGGGTCTTCTCGCCGCCGGACAGGAGCGAGATGCTCTGCAGTTTCTTGCCCGGGGGCTGGGCGACGATGTCGACGCCGGTCTCCAGGATGTTCTCGGGATCGGTGAGGATCAGGTCCGCCTCGCCGCCCTCGAAGAGCACGCCGTAGAGGCGGCGGAAGTGCTCGCGCACGTCGGCGAAGGTGGTGCGGAAGTTCTCGCGCGTCGCGCCGTTGATCTTCGTGATCGCGGCCTTGAGGTCGTCCTTGGCCTTGAGCAGGTCGTTGATCTGCTCGATCAGGAAGCGCTGCTTCTCGGCGAGCGCCGCGTACTCCTCGGGCGCCGCCATGTTGATGTTGCCCATGTTCGCGATGCGGCGCTTGAGCGTCTCGATCTTCTCGACGTCGGCGACGATGCCCTTGTACTTGCCGCGCGCTTCCTCGACGGTGATCTGCCAGTCGTCCCAGAGCCGCGTCTTGAGCAGGTCGGCCTTGCTCTTGAGCGCGGTCGCGTGGACCTCGTGCTGGTGGAGGTCGGCCTGCGCCTGGTCGTGCTCGGCCTGGAGCGTTTTGAGCCGCGCGCCGAGCGCGTCGATGCGGTTCTGCAGGTCCTGCAGGCGCTCGAACACGGACTTCGCCTCGTTCTCCTGCGCGCCGAGCGTCTCGCCGTGCGCGGCGATCTCCGCGCGCATGCGCTCCTGAGCCGCGAGCGCCTCGTCCTTGCGGCGGCCGAGCTCCTCGGCCTCGGCCGCGAGGCGGGCGACTGCGGCCTCGAGCGACGCCTTCTCGTCGTCGAGCCGCTTGCGGCTCGACGCGTGGGCCGCGAGCTCGGCCTCGACGCCGCGGCGCCGGTCCTCGAGCCCCTCGTGCGCGGCGCGGCGTCCCGCCAGTTCCTCGCGCGCGGCGGCCAGCGCCTCGCCGGCCCCGGACTCCTCCGTCCGAGCGGCGGCGGCCCGCGCCTCGGCCTCGGCGCGGCTCGCGCGGGACTCTAAAATGCGCTCCTTCGCGAGCGCTCCCTCCGCGAGAGCGCGCGCCGACTCCTCCGTCGAGAGCTCGACGTTGCGCTCCTGGTTCTCGAGCGTCTGCGACAGCGAGTGGGCGCGGGCCTCGAGCCCGTGGCGGCGGCCGGACTCCGCGCTCAGCGTCGCGGCGGCCGCGCGCGCGGCGGCCAGCGCCTCGGCGAGCGCGGTCTCCGCGCCCGCGCGCTCTCCCTCCACGGAGGCTCCGCGGCTGTGGAGAGTCACGACGCTGTCCTTGAGCTCGCCGAGATCGGCGAGGGCGGGCAGGGCGTCCGCCGCGGCGGCGCCGCCGTACACCCAGTGCTCTCCGAAGAGCTTGCCGCCGAGCTCGTAGGCGTCGGCGAGCAGGAAGCGCAGGACCTTCTCGTGCCGCGGCTCGTACTGCAGGCGCGCGAGCACGGGCTTGGCCTCGGGCGGCAGCGGCCGCTCGGGCGCGTCGGAGATCGAGGACGCGACGAGGAAGCGCGCGCGTCCCGAGCCGGCGGCCTCGAGCAGGTCGATCGCGGAGCGCGCCGCGATCGAGTCCTCGACGACGACGGCGAAGAGCCGCTCGCCGAGCAGGTCCTCGAGCGCGGGCTTCAGCGCCTCGTCGACATGGAACAGCGCGCGCACGGTGCCGAGCACTCCCGGGATGTTCGCCCCGAGGACGGACTGCGCCCCGACCCAGTAGGGATTCTGCCCGGCCTGGCGCTCGAGCGACTCGGCGCGGGCCGAGGCCCGCGCGAGCTCCGAGCGCAGGCGCACGCTCTCCTCGGAGAGCTCGGCCTGGCGGACGCGCACGGCCTCGACGGCGGCGTCGGCGGCCTCGGACGCGGCCTTCGCGGCGGCGAGCCGCTCGTCGGCGGCAGCGAGCTCGGTCGACGCCTCGGCGATGCGCGTCTTCGCCTCGGCGGCGGACGCCGCGTCGCGCTCGAGCCCGCGCAGGGCCGCGCGCGCGCGCGCCTCGGCGCGCGTGAAGTCGGACTCGGCCGCCGAGAGCCCGCGGCCGAGATCGTAGGCGTCCTGCTGGCGCGCGGCCGCCTCGCGCGCGAGGGCGTCCTTGCGCGCCTGCGCCTCGCGGGCGCGCACCTCGATGGCGGCGAGCTCGGCCGCGGAAGCCGCGGCGGAGGCCGCGGCCTCGCCGAGCGCGGCCTCGGCGCGCGCGATCGAAGCGGCGGCCTGCGCGAGCTCGGGCTCGATCGCCGCCGCGCGCGCGCCGTCTGTCTCGGCCTCCAGGCGGCAGGCCTCGGCGCGCGCGTCCATCGCGCCGACGGCGCTCGCGGAGCTGTGCAGACGCTCCTCGAGGCGGCCGATCGAGGTCTTCGTCTCCGCGACGCGCTGGTTGGCCTCGATGAGCCGGTTCTGCTCGCCGGTCTTCTCGAGGTTCAGCGCCGCGAGGTTGGCCCCCTCGGCCGCGATCTGCGAGCGCCGCTCGCCGAGCACCTGCTCGACGGGACCGATGCGCTCCTGCATGGACGCGAGCTCGACCTCGATAGAGGCCGACTGGTCCAAGATGTGCGCGGCCTCCATCGCCGCCAGCTCCTCCTTATATTTCGCGTAGAGCTTGGCGCGGCGCGCGTCGCTGTCGAGCTTCTTGACCTGCTCCTCGATCAGGACCACGGAGTCTTGGAGGCGGCCGAGGTCCATGTCGACGCGTTCGAGCTTGCGCAGGGCCTCGTCGCGCTTGGCGTTGTACTTCGCCACGCCCGCGGCCTCGTCGAAGAACGCGCGGCGCTCCTCCGGCTTCGAGCGGATCATCGAATCGACGCCGCCCTGGTCGATGATCGCGTAGCCGTCGCCGCCGAGCCCGGTGTCCAGGAACATCTCGCGGATGTCGCGCAGGCGGCACTGCGTCTTGTTGAGGAAGTACTGCGACTCGCCCGAGCGGAACAGGCGGCGCGTGATCACGACCTCGGAGTACTGGACCGGCAGGAGTGAGGACGCGTTGTCGAAGGTCAGCGTGACCTCGGACATCGAGAGCGGCGCGCGCTTGGCCGTGCCCGCGAAGATCACGTCCGTCATCGAATCCGCGCGCAGGGACTTCCACGACATCTCGCCGAGGCACCAGCGCACCGACTCCATCACGTTCGACTTTCCGCAGCCGTTCGGGCCGATGATGCCGGTGATGCCCGGCTCCAGGTCGATGCGCGTCTTCAGCGCGAACGACTTATAGCCGGAGATGTCGATGGATTTCAGGTACATGAACCCTCGCGAGTCGTCGATATGTCCATCTATCGCTGTCTTTTGCTTACGCGTAGCGACAGAGTGTTGTTTAGTATAGCATTTCTCGTCGAGAAATTCAATCTTTTCCGTCGCGCGCGCGGCCCGTCCGCCCGCAGTCCCTTGACGCGGGCCCCCGATCTCTCTACTCTACTCTCGACGACGAAATCCCGATGCGGTCCCTGCTCCTCGCCGCCGCGCTCCTCGCTCCCGCCGCCGCCGCGCGCGCCGACGTCGTCGTCGCGGCCGCGCCCGCTCCGTCGGATTGGCGGCGGGCGAGCCTGACGGACGAGCAGCGGCGCGCGCTGACCGACGCGGGCTATCGCCTCGAGGCCGACGGGCGCGTGCTCGACGCGCGCGACGCCTCGCCGCTGAACGACGACCAGCTCGCCTCGGCGCTCGCGAAGCTCGGCCTGACCGCGCAGCAACTCGCGCTCGAGCACCTGCGCCTGCTCCTGTCGAAGCCCGCGCTGACGGCCGACGATCGCGCGCAGATCGCGCGCCTGCGCGCGAGCCTGCCGGACGACGCGGCGAAGGCGCTCGACTCCGGAGCCTCCGTCGCGGACCTGCGCCGGCTCGCGGACCAGGACCTCGACCGGATCTCGGCCTACTTCGACGCGGCGCGCGCGCCGGGCGAGCGCGCCGCGGACGCGGCGCCCGTGGTCCTCGGCGCCCCGAGCCCGCGCGCGCTCCCGCCTTATTCCGCGCCCGCGGAGAAGACGCTCGGCGACTCGCTGCGCTCCGCCGCGGCGCGGACGCTCGGCGCGGACCCGGTCGGACGCGAGGTCCTCGCGCGCTTGAACGGCCGAGACGGCCGCCCGGTCCTGCCGCCGATCGTCGTCGAGGACGCCCCCGACGGCGCGGCCGCGGCCTACAACTACCGCCGCCGCGCCTTGATCGTCGACCGCGAGTCATTCCTCGATTCGATCGTCGGCGGCGTCCCCGCGCCGCGGCGCGCCGCCCTGCGCGCGAGCCTGACGGATCGCTCCGCGCTCATCGCCTACGCGAACGCGCACCCCGCGGCCGTCGCGGCCTTCGCCGCCCAGAACGACGCTTTGCTCGCGCACGAGCTCACGCACGCGTGGCAGGACCGCCGCGACGCGGTCATGCAGGAGATGTCGCGCGGCGCCCTGCCGACGGCGCTGATCGTCGACGACGAGGTCGAGGCCTGGACGGTCAAGAACCTCTACATCGCCTCGCGCCTGAAGAGCGACCCGCGCGCCGCGATCGACCCGAACGAGCTCGCCGATTTCGCGCGGATGACCGCGGACTACGAGCGCTGGCGGCAGGACCTCGTCGACCGCTATCAATCGGCCGCCGCCGGCGCGCTCGATCTGCGGACGATCGCGGACCTGCAGGACCAGCGCGTGGCGCGGACGCGCGGGCGTTCGCCGTCGACGCCGGACGAGCAGTCGGCGAAGTCGCTCGATCTGCTCATGCAGACGCGCGCCCAGCGCGAGCTCGCCGCCGCGGCGTCCGCCGAAGCGGCCCGGCTCGACGCGCTGCGCGGCCGGGCCGCGAAAGCCGCCGCCGAGGCGCCGCGTCTGCTGCGCGAGCGAGGACTCGCGGCATCCCCAGGAAACACAAGCCCATGAAAAGCTCCCGCGCGCTCGCCCTCGCCCTCCTCTGCGCGTCCTGCCGGCCCGCGCCGCAGAGTCCTCAGCCGCCCGTCGTCGCCGGAGTCAAGCTCGTCGGCTACGACGGGGCCGACGGCGGCTACTCGTGCCTGGCTCCCGGCGACTGGAAGGCGCTCGAGAACGGCGCGAAGGGCCCCGGCGTCACGATGTTCGGGACCGCGGACGGCCCGCTGCGCGGAAAAGTCACGCTCGCGATCAGCCGCTACCCCGACGGCGTCGATCGCATCGCGACGCCGCAGGATTACTGGAACAGCCTGAAGCTCACGAACGACAATCCCGGTCCGCTCGAGGCGCGGCTCGTCGACGGACGCACGATCTACGTCACGCACTACGATTCCCCCCAGCATCCGCCGCACGGCTGGAAGATCCTCTACATGAACCGCGTCGACGTGGCGCTGATCCCGGCGGCGAACGGCTTCTACGCGGTCGATCATCGCGCGCCGGCCGACGCGTACCGCGAGACCTTGCCGATCTTCGACGCGGTGGTCGCCAGCTTCAAGCCGAAGAGCTGACTGGTTTTGTAGAATGGCCGCGATGAAGCGCCTGCTGTTCGCGTGTTCGTTCGCCGCCGCGTTCGCGCCGACCTCGCTCGCCCAGCCTCCGATGGGGACCGGCGGCCCGACCTCGAGCCCCTCCCTCTCGACGGGCGCGTACAGCGGCCCCGGCCTGCGGCTCGTCTCCCCCGACGAGATCCCGCGCTTCGAGGAGTCCTTCAAGAGCCGGACGGGCCTGATCAAGGCCGCGCGCAAGGCGATCAAGTACCTGCAGGCTCTGCCGACCGCGCGCACGCTCCGCGTCGGCGACCGCGACTACGCCCCGGCCGCGCTGATCGACTCCGCGAAGAGCCTCATCGAGATCGTGCAGACGTCGAAGAGCGCCGACGAGCTGGACCGCCGCGTGCGCGCGGGCTTCGACGTGTTCGAGTCGGTCGGCCTCGACGGCGCCGGGCGCGTGATCTTCTCGTCGTACTACGAGCCCGTGCTGCGCGCGAGCCTCAAGAAGAGCTCCGGGTTCCCGTACCCGCTGTACAAGCGCCCGTCGGATCTCGTCGAGATCGATCTCCCCGCGTTCGACAAGAAGTTCGGCGACGCCGTCGTCTACGGCCGCGTCGGCAAGGACAAGCGCGTGACGCCGTACTTCACGCGCGACGAGATCGACCGCCGCCAGGCGCTCGCGGGCAAGGGCGCGGAGATCGCCTGGCTCAAGGACCGCTACGACGCGCTCGACCTGCACATCGAGGGCTCGGGCATCCTCAAGTTCCCGAGCGGCCGCCAGCTCCTCGTGCGCTACGCGGGCACCAACGAGCGCCCGTACAGCTCGGTCGGACTCCTCCTCGTGAAGGCCGGCATCTTCGGCCGCGACGAGATCACGCACGAGAAGCTGCGCGAGTACCTGCGCGCCAACCCCGAGACCGAGGGCTGGATCCTCGCGCAGAACCCGCGCTACACGTTCTTCGAGCTGGCCTCGCTCCCCGACGACGGCGAGCCGCCGGGCGCCACGAAGGAGTCCCTGGTCCCCGCGCGGTCGATCGCGATCGACCCGACCTACGTCCCGCTCGGGGCGATCACGTTCTTCACCGTGCCCGCGCCGCAGGCCGACAAGGACGGGCGCCTGCTCGGCGTCTTCCCGAGCGCGCGCTTCGCCTTCGCGCTCGACACGGGCGGCGCGATCAAGAGCCCGGGCCGCGTCGACATCTACGCGGGCCACGGCGCCCAGGCCGAGACGACCGCCAAGCACCAGTGGGCCGACGGCCGGCTCTTCGTCCTCGTCAAGAAGCTCCCGGCGCGCGATCGGTGAGCGCCGCGCGCGGCCTCCAGTCCTGGCTGGACCGCGCCGACGAGCTCGCGTCCGCCGGCCGCTACTTCGACGCCCACGAGGAGCTCGAGGCGCCCTGGAAGGCGGCCTCGGGCGACGAGAAGCTCGTGCTCCAGGGCGTGATCCAGCTCGCCGCCGGACTCCATCGCCTGCGCCTGAAGCCCGAGAATCCCGAGGGCGCGCTCTATCTGCTGGAGCGCGGGCGCAACAAGCTCGCGCGCGGCCGCGCCCTGCTGGAGCCCCAGGCGCTCGCGCGCCTGGAGGCCGCGCTCGCCGAGATCGAGGAGCGCGGCGCGGCGCCCGCGGCGCTGCGCTTCGGCCTCCGCGCGGCCTGATTGGTCGTAGCGTTGCGACTCCAATAATTACGAAAATAACGAGCGGTCCGAGGCCGCTCGGACCGAGGAGGCAGCAACGATGAGGACTTCTTTGAAGAAGGCCGCGAAGACGCTGGAGAAGCTCGTGCTGAAGCCGGAGCAGCCGGAGCTCCGGCCGGCCGTCGATTACCCGAAGCAGGACGAGAAGCTCGGCCCGCCCCATTACAGCGTGCGCGTCACCGTGCACGAAAAAGCGGATCAGGTCGACGTCTCGATCGACCAGGGACCGTGGCAGCCGTGCCGCAGGTCGTCGGGCCACTGGTGGTTCGACTGGACGGACTTCGACAAGGGCGAGCACGAGGTGATCGCGCGCGCGCGCCAAGGCGAGGGCCGCTGGATGGTCTCCATCCCCAACGAGTTCATGGTCGTCTGACGCGCGGACGTTCGCGCGGCTCGGTCCGGCCGGCGCCCGCGCTCCGGCCGGACCGGCTCGCGGCAGCGCCGCCCGCGCATGTCGTATACTCCGGGCATGACCGGCCGGCTCAAGGATGGGCTCGCGGCGGCGGCGCTCCTTCCGTTCCTTTTGTCCTACGCCTCGGCCGACGAGCGCATCCGCCCGGCCGCCGTGCTCCTGCGCGAGGGCTATAAGCGCGTCGCGACGCCCGCCCCCGAGAGCCGGACCGCCCTGCCGCCCGCGCACGCGCTCGCCTGGCCGGTGCGTTTCCAGGACGCCGCGCACACGCTCGGCAACGTGATGGCGCAGTTCCAGCCCTTCGGCGACCCGTACTATCACGGCGGCGACGACCTGCGCGTGGACGCCGGGGCCGACATCCTCGCCCCGGTGGAAGGCAAGCTGGAGGCGGGCCATTACAGCTACGCCGCGCACCCCGACGGCTCGCTCGAAAAATTCTGGAAGGCTTGGCCCGAGGACGGCGATCCGACGTATTTCGAGGTCGCCGTCACGGCGGACGACGGGATCCGCTACGAGTTCCACCACGTCGACCGCGGGACTTTGCCCGCGGAGATCGTCGCGAAGCTGGACGCCGGCGGCGGCCGCGCGGCCAAGGGCGAGCTGCTCGGCCACGCGATCGAGTTCCCCTTGGCCGGCTACAACCACGTCCACTACAACGTCGTCCTGCCGAACGGGACGCGCGTGAACCCGGAGTACGCGTCCGCGCTCCTGCCCGACCATCTCGCGCCGACGATCCTGCACGCGTTCGCGGTCTCGCCCTCGGGCGACGCGCGGGACTTCGGAGGCGGGACCGTCGCCGCGCCCGTCGCGGAGTTCGTGCTCCACGTCGTCGACAAGCAGGACGACAACGTCTACGAGCATCCCCCCGCCTACGCGCTCCTGCGCTTCGACAGCGGCGCGCAGACGCTCTGGGATTTCCGCCAGACCCTGACGGGAGCGTCGGGCGCGTTCCCGCCGCTGTGGGATTTCTTCCTGGAGTCGATCTCGACTCCCGCGGGCAGCTTCGCGACCGAGGGCGGCTACGGCACCGGCGCGTCGCTGGTGCGGCTCAAGGTTCCCGACGGGGCGCGCGGCGGCTTCACGATCGAGGTCGGCGACGTCGCCGGCAACGCCGCGACCCTGCGCGGGACGATCGCCGCCCCGAGCGCGGATTTGGCGCCGGCCCTGAGCCAGCTGCGGCGGCTCGGCGGCGCGCCGCTGCCGGCGCGCTGAGCCTCAGCGCTTCTTCGCCGGCTTCTTCGCGGCCTTCCTCTTCGCCGCGGGCGCGCGGCGCGTCGACTGGTGCAAAGTCAGCGCGTTGCCTTCGGTGTCGATCAGGACGACGTTCTTGCAGACGGGCGTCGCGAACGGCTCGATCTTGAACGTCACGCCGCGCGCGCGCAGGCGCTTGGCCGCCGCGTCGACGTCGGAGACCTCGAGCGCGATGCTGCCGCCCGCGTCGGACGCGGGCCGCACGCCCTCCATCATCGTCGTCAACGCGAGGCAGCCGTTCGGCAGGTGGTACTCGACCCACTTGTCGCTGAAGTTGTGCGTGACCTCGAGACCGAGGTCGACCTCGTAGAAGCGGCGCGCGCGCGTCATGTCCGAAACCGGATAAACGGTGAAGGCGATATGCTTGATCATGGGGCCTCCTGGGCGATCGACCGCCACGATAGCAATCTTGGAGGCGCGCCGCGCAAGCGCTCAGCGCAGGACGATGTCGCCGTCGAACGGACCGATCGTCAGCGCAGCCCCGCGCTTCAGCGGCCCCGCGACGCGGCTGCGGGAGTAGCCCTGGCCGAGCAGGAGGTCCTCGGGCACCGAGGTCGGCGCGGCGGCCGGGTTGAACAGCGCGACGCCGTTGGCGAAGCGGCGCACGACCGCCGTTCCGGCGAGAACGCGGGCGCTCGCGGGGTCCTGCGCCGGCTCGGTCGACGGGCCGAGGTCCGGCGACCAGAAGTCGCCGAAGAAGTGCCAGTGGTCGTGCGGCTGATCCGGATGGGCGGGATCGGGATGCGCCATGTTCGGGCGCGAGTACAGCACGTAGGCGTCCGAGTAGACGAGGACGAGGGTCGTCAGCCCGCGCAGGTAGGGCTTGCTGCCCTCGTCGCCCCAGCCCTCGATCGCGTTGATGCGCGGCGCGCGCGCGCCCTTCTCGAGCGCGCGCAGGTCGCGGATCAGGTAGTTCCACGCGTCGGCGCCGGGCGGCGAGGTCACGGGACTGCCGTTCTGGCCGCCCTGACCTCCGTGGAAGAACCAGGCGCCGAACCCTTCCGCGAAGACGCCGTTGGCGTCGGACAGGTCGGGCGGCACGTCGCCGTTGGAGTTGACGATCAGGAGCGCGCCGCCGATGCCGGCGCGCACGCGCTTGAGCATCGTCTGCATGTCCGCGTCCGGGTGCCACCAGTCGAGCATGCAGCCGTCGAAGCCGGCGCGGATGGACGCCTGGCACTGACGCACGACCTGCTGCTGAAAGCAGGCGTTGTGATAATCGAGGAAATAGACGGGCACCGTGCCGGTGCCGTTCGCGGGCTTCATCGCTCCGTCCGGTCCGCGCAGCCACCACGCCGAGTCGCCGGGCAGCCAGGCCTGGTTCTTGTCCGGCGCGTACGTCGCGTCGTGCCAGCGCACCTCGGCCAGAATCACCGTGTGCGGGTGCGCGAGCGTGAGCGCGTCGTAGCGCGTCGCCAAGCCCCGGTTGACGTCGTTGTCGCTTTTCAGGCCGAAGGCCCACGGCGACGACCAGACCAGCCCGTGGCGGTCGACGTTGGCGGACATGCCGGAGATGTTGGAAGCCACGGTCCACGCTTGAAACACGGACGGGAAGTTCCGGCCGTCGATGCGGCTCGAGGCGTCGGGCGCGGGCGGGGCCGGCGCGTCCGTCAGGCAATCGCTGGAAGGCGCGCCGCCGACGGGGACCGCGGTCGTCGACCTCACCTTGGCCAGAGCGCGCTGGCGAGCGATCGCGTCACCGAGGGACGGGGCGTCGCTGGAAGTGAGATCGCCCTGCGCCGACAGGGCGGCGGGCAGGGCGAGCGCGAGGAGGAGCGTGAAGGGTTTCATCGGGGCGCCTCTCGCCCGAGTATAGCCCCGGCCACGGCGTTTCGCCAGCCTCGCGGCCGCGCGTTTAGAGCTTGCGGATCAGCGAGATGACCTTGCCCGCGATGCGCCCCTCGCCGATGTCGAAAGGCTCGTACTTCGGGTTGTCGGGGATGAGCATGAGGCCCGCGGGCTTCACCTTGAGGCGCTTGACCGTCGCGTCGCCGTCCTCGTAGCGCACGACGACCACGTCGCCGGACGACGCCGTCTCCTGCCAGCGCACCACGACGGTGTCGCCGTTCCACAGCGTCGACTCCATCGAGTCGCCCTTGATCTTCAGCGCGAACAGCCCGGAGGCGTCGCCGCGCTCCATGACCGTTGGCACGTGACCCATCGGCTCCGCGTACGCGCCGGAGGCGGGACCCGCCGGCACCTTGCCCAGGATCGGGATCAAGGCCACGCGCTCGTCGGCCGCGATCTGCGCCGCGCGCGAGCGCCCCTTCGCTTCTTCCAGGAGCCCTTTCTGCCTCAGGTTGTCGAGATGATACTGCACCGTGTCCGGCGAGCTGACGCCCGCCAGGCGGCACAACTCGCGCACGGTCGGCGGATAGCCGTGGTCCGTCGTGAAGTTCCGCACCAGGTCCAGGATCTTCTGCTGGCGCGGGGTCAACGCGTCCTTGCTCATGCTCGCTCCCCCCTCCGTCGCCGCTCGGACGGCGCGGGGATAAGCATAGTCGAACTTCTGTTCGATGTCAAGGCCCCGCGCGCGGCCGCGCTCAGATGCTCGCGTCTTTCGCGACCACGACGACGCCGCTCTCGGTGATCACGAAGCGCTCGCGGTCCTTCGCCTCGTCGAAGCCGATCTCCGCGTCCGGCGGGATCCGCACGCCCTCCGCGACGATCGCGCGGCGCACCTTCGCGCGGCGCCCGACGTCGACGCGCTCGAACAGGATGGAGTCCTCGACGTGCGCCCAGCTGTGGACGTTGACGTGCGGCGACAGGATGGAGTGGACGACCGAGCCGCCGCTGACGATGCAGCCCGGCGAGAGCATCGAGTCCAGCGCGTTGCCGGTGCGGCCGTCGACTCGGAACACGGTCTTCGGCGGCGGCGCCTGGACGGGGACGGAGCGGATGGGCCAGCCCGCGTCGTAGAGGTTCAGGATCGGGTCCACGCCGATGAGGTCCATGTTCGCGGAGTAGTACGCGTCGAGCGTCCCCACGTCGCGCCAGTACTTCGCGACCTTGCGGTTCTCGTCGACGAAGCTGTAGGTGAACACGCGGTGCGTCGCGACCATCTTCGTGATGATGTCCTTGCCGAAGTCGTGGCTGCTCGCCTTGTCGGCCGCGTCGCCGCGCAGGACCTCGGCGAGGACGGCGGGCTTGAACACGTAGATGCCCATCGAGGCGTAGCAGCACGCGGGGTTGCCCGGGATCGGCGCGGGCTCCTTCGGCTTCTCCTGGAAGCCGACGACGCGCCCCGACGCGTCGGACTGGATCACGCCGAACTGCGCGCCGTCCTTCAGCGGCACCTCGACCGAGCCCACGGTCAGGTCCGCGTCGCTGTCGCGATGGACCTTGATCATCTTGCGGTAGTCCATCTTGTAGATGTGGTCGCCCGCGAGGATCACGACCTGGTCCGGGCCCTCCTGCTCCATCAGGTAGAGGTTCTGGTAGATCGCGTCCGCCGTGCCGATGTACGACTGGTCCTTCTCGGCGTACTGCGGCGGGATGATCTCGAGGAACTCGCCGCGCGCGGTGGAGAAGTAGTCCTCCCAGCCCTCGCGCAGGTGCCGGATCAGGTCCGCGGACTTGTACTGGACAAGCGCGTAGATCTGGTGGATGTCCGAGTTGAGGCAGTTGCTCAGCGTGAAGTCGACGATCCGGTACACGCCGCCGAAGGTCACGGCCGGCTTCGGCGTGTAGACCGTCAGCGGCTCGAGGCGCTGGCCCTTGCCGCCGGCCAGCACGAACGCCAGGGTCCGCCGCCGCCGCTCGACGCGCCCGCCCTCGCCCCACATGATCTGACTCTAGCTCTCCGGCGCCGTCCGCACAAGAGGGCTCAGCGCTTCTCGGCGAAGACCTCGAAGTCGTAGCCGAAGTCGCTCGTCGCGAAGCGAAAGAAGCGGCGCCAGGAGTTCGAGAGGCTGTAGAGCGTCCAGCTCGGCGCGCGCGGGATCAGCGCGCGGCCGTCGTCGAGCGTGAACGGGGGCGGCGCGGCGCCAGGCTCGACGGGCGTCAGCGCCTTCTTGAAGTTCTTGTAGGAGCGCGGCAGCCAGCCGCGCGCCTTCATGCCGAGCTTGAGGTGAAAGGCCCGGATCGAGATCACGCGGAAGCCGCAGTCCGTCAGGAGCTTCTCGAGCGCGCGGCGCGGGAAGAAGAACAGGTGCCCGCCGTGGCGCGTCGGCACGGCGCGGCCCCATTTGCGGCTCAAGGCCTTGTTCGGCAGGAGGTCGACCGGGCCGTTGGGGACGGTGAGCTCCAGCCGGCCGCCGGGCCGCAGCATGCGCGCCGACGCCGCGAGCGCGGCGCGCGGGTCGCGCTCGTGCTCGAGCACGTTGTTGATGTGGATGTAGTCGAAGGTCGCGTCGGGCCACGGCGCCTCGGCGAGCGCCGCGCTCTCGATCTCGACGTCGTTGAGCCCGCGGCCCAGCGCGGCCGCGTCGCGCGAGAACTCCAGGCCGCTCGCGCGCCAGCCCGAATGGTCGCGCACTCCGGCGAGCATGGTGCCCAGCGCGCAGCCGACGTCTAAAAAGCCGCCGGTCTCGCGCCAGCTCTTGAGGCGCTGCGCGAGCGCGCGGCCCTTGTAGTAGTCCTTCCAGTACTGCTTGAAGAAGCCGCCGTAGTACGCGGGCGGATAGCAGCGCGCGACGTCCTCGACCGGCGGGACCGGATAGTAGTACGCGGCGCCGCAAGCCGCGCACTCGCAGATCTCGCGCTCGCAGCCCGCGTAAAGCAGCGCACGGCAGACGGGGACCGGAGAACCCGCCCGGCAGACGGGGCAGACGGCGTCAGCCAATCTTCGCGCCGCACTCGGCGCAGAACTTCGCCGCGGCCGCCAACGGCTTGCCGCACGCGGCGCAGAACTTCGCGCCCGCCGCTCCCGCCGCTCCGGCGGCGCCCGCGCCGCCCTGGTTCATGCCGCCCATCGCGCCGGCCATCATCTGGCCCATGCCCAGGCCCGCGCCGAGCCCCAGTCCCGCGCCCATGCCCGCGCCCGCGCCGCCGCCGGGATTGCCCGCGGCCTTCTCCATCACGTCGAGCGTGCGCTTCTGCTGGTACTTGTCGCCGAGGATGTCGAGCTCGGCCTTGTCGGCGAGCGCCTTCTTTAGGCGGATGACGGTGTCGTCGTCCTCGGGGACGTCGATCGAGTTCAGGTAGAAGTTGACGAGCTTCACGCCGTACTTGGCGAAGTCGCCGCCGAGCTTCTCCTGGATCGCGCTGGACATGGCCTCGAGGTGCGCCGAGATCTCCAAGAGGTTGACCTTCTCCTTGACCATCGTCTCCGCGATGTAGTCCTTCGCCTTCGTGAGCAGGACGCCGCGGAAGTAGTTGGAGAGCTGGTCGGCCGTGAACTGAGGGTTCGTGGCCGAGAGCTGGGTCACGAAGGACTTCGAGTCCGCGATCTGGATGGCGAACTGGCCGAACGCGCGGACCGGGATGAAGACGTTGAACTTGGGGTCCTGGATCGGGATCGGGTTGTTCGTGCCCCACTTCACGTCCATGTTCACGGCCTTGTTGACGTAGTAGACCTCGGCCGTGAACGGCGTGTCGCCGCCGAACGGGGCCTGGATCAGCTTCCTCAATAAGGGGATGTTCGCCGTGCGCAAAGTGTGCGTTCCGGGGCCCAGGACGTCGAGCGCCTCGCCGCCCTTGAAGAAGATGGCCTCCTGGGCCTGGTTGACGATGACCTGCGTCCCCCAGCTCAGGTTGTCCTGGGGAAACTTCCAGACGAGCACGTCGGCGGGCCCGTCGTACTTGACGCGGTCGATGATGGCCATGGTTGATCCTCCAGAGCTTACTATAGCCCCGCCGGCCGCTCTTGTCAACGCGAGCGGCCGGGGGCGGCGCTAGGCCGCGCGCCGCGCGACCAAGGTCGCGGCGCGGGCCTGCAGGGCGAGCCGTTCTTCCTTGATCATCTGGCCGAGATCGCGCGTTCCCAGGCCGACGCGCGCGGCGTAGGCGTTCAGCAGGTCCTGCTCCGCCTTCGTGATGATGCCGTCGGCGAGCTCCATGCGGATGAGGCCGCGCAGGATCGACTCGGCCTGGGCCGGGTCGGTCGGCGGCGGCAGGTCGAGCTTCTTGCTCAGCGCGGCCTGCAGCAGCTCCTCGGTCCGGCCGGGCGGGACGCCGCGCTTCTCGGCGTAGGCGGTCAGGAAGGCCTTCTCGCGGTCGTCGACGACGCCGTCGGCGGAAAGCCCCATCGCGAGCACGGCGACGGCCTCCACCGGGGGCAGGTTCTCGCCCCAGTCCAGGCCGACGACGGACATCGGCGCGGAAGGCCCCGCGACGGGCCGCTGCCACACGCCGAACGGGACGATGTCGACGAGGATCCACGTCAGGGAGCCGTCGTTGAAGGCGCGGCCGCAGTACGTGCACTTGGCCGCGTCGGCCTCCGCGGGCGGCGCGCCGCAAGACGGGCAGCGCGAGGTGCGCAGGCCGGCCTTCAGGTCGCTCGTCGCGCCGCTCTTGCGCTTGAAGATCAGGTAGTGCGTGCGGCGCATGCGCTCGCCCGAGTCCAGCTCCTTGTCGTCGACCGAGACGTCCGACGCCTCCCAGCGCACCTGCACGTGCACGCGGTCAAAGTCGACGCCGGCCTCGAACGCGATCGTCTCGACCGCGCCGACGGCCGCCTCGCGCGCGCACTTCCCGTCGAAGGTCAGCCCTTTCAGGAACTCGTCGGTCGCGACGCCGCGCAGGGGCGCGGGGTCCTGGCGGCGCCGCGCGTCCTGCCAGCGCCAGAACGCGACCGAGGCGCGGTCCTCGAGCGCCTCGAGGCTCAGGCCCGGGTCGGTCTCGCGCAGGGCCTCCCAGCCCGTGACCTCGCGCTCGGGGCTCGGGAAGGACCACTCGCACATCTGCGTGATCCCGACGAGGACCCAGTCGTGCTCGCCGGAGTTGACCCAGGCCTTGCAGGCCTCGCACCGCGCCGCGTCGGCGATCGAAAGCGGCGCGCCGCAGCTCGGGCAGTGGCCCTCGAGGAGGCCGGGGCGCGCGAGCGTCTTGACGCCGGGCCGCCGCAGGAAGGTCCAGACCTCCTCGAACTCGCTCGGGCCGCCGGAGAGGACCTGCTCGCCCTCGAGGGAGACCATCTCGTCGACGGCCGCCGCGCGGACGCGGACGTAGACGGAGTCGTAGTGCTCCCCGGCGAGGTAGCCGAGCGCCTCGGTCTGCTCGACGTTCACGTTCGTCATGCGGTTGCGCGCGCCGAGAGACTTGTGCTCCGCGATCTGGCGCGCGAAGCGCTCGAAGACGCCGTCGGAGATGAAGGCGCGCGCCTTCGACATGTCCTGCGAGCTCCACGCGTCCTGGATCACGAGGAAGGCGCCCGCCGCGCGCGCGAGGAATTTCTCCTCGTCGAAGCCGGGGTCGCGCCCGCGGATCACGGCCAGCGCCTCGCGCCGGCGCGTGTCGAGCTCCGTCGAGTAGGCGCCCATCGCAGAGTCGGGGAGCGAGTCGACGGCGCCTCCGGAGCCGAACGAGCTTCTGAAACCGACGTTCTTGTAGTAGAGGTAGACCAGAAAGGCGGTCAGCGGCAAGCCGATGAGCGGGTGCTCGAAGACGAGCTGGATGTACCAGTAGACGAGCCAGCCGAGGCCGGCGCCGCCGCCGCCCGAGCCGTGGAAGCCTCCGCCGCTCGAGAAGCCGCCGCCTCCCCCGCCGTGGTAGCCGCCGCCGCCGCCCGCGCGCGCGAAAGCTTCGGCCGCGAGAAGGAGGGGAAGGAGCGCAAGGCCGAGGCGGCGCATATCGGCGGCAGTTTAGCCCGGAAAGCGCCGCGCGTCAACCGCCAGCCAGACGCGCCCCGAGTGCACGGTGAGGACCGCGCGGCCCGCGGCGCGGTTGCCGAGGCCGCGGCTGCCGCGCGTGAGCGTCTCGGCGCGCAGGCCGTAGCGCGCGCCGGTGAGCGTCGCGCGCGCGCGCGGCGCGGCGAGGAGCGAGAAGCGCTCGCCGCGGCGGAGCCCGAGGACGTGGCGGCCCGGCCCGAGCAGGCGCGCCGTCCCGCCGCCGACGACGCCGACGTCGAGGCGCGCGCCGCGGCGCTCGAGCGCGGCGAGGTTCACGAGCTCGTGATCCAGACCGCCGCCGAGCGCGCCCGCGATCCAGACTTTCTTCGCGCCGAGGGCCTCGACGAAGTCCAACGTCTTGTCGAGATCCCCGCGAGCTTCATCGAGGTCGCTTATGAAAGGAACTCCGTTCCACGATCGCGGCAGCGATCGTGGAACGGAGTCCATGTCGCCGACGACCGCGTCCGGAACGAGCCCGAGCGTCTTCGCGTGCCGCGCGCCGCCGTCGGCGCAGACGAGGACGGCCGCCTTGCGCGCCAGCGCGCGGACCGAGGCCGGCTCGCGCAGCTCGCCGTTGAGGAGCACGAGCACGAAGCGCTCCGTCATCTGGCTCCGTCTTCGCTTTCGACCTGGAGGGTCACGTGCGTGAGGCCGAAGCGCTCGGCCAGCATCGCGCGGCCGGCCTTCAGCACGCCGCGCGCGTCGAGCGCGGGCTCGACGACGACGTGCGCGCTCATCGCCTCCTGGCCCTGCGTCACCGACCAGAGGTGGAGGTCGTGGACCTCCTGCACGCCGTCGATGCCCGCGAGGGCCGAGCGGATCTCCTCGATGTCCAGGTGCGCGGGCGCGCCCTCGAGCAGGATGTGGATGGAGTCGCGCAGGAGCCAGAACGCCGTCAGCACGATGCCGACGCAGATCAGCGCGCTGACGAGCGCGTCGGCCTCGTACCAGCGCGTGCGCAGGATGATCAGCGCCGCGACGATCGCGCCGACGGAGCCCGCCGCGTCGGACAGCACGTGCAGGAGCGCGGCGCGCAGGTTGATGTTGCCGCGGCTGCCGCGCCAGAGCACGGCGGCCGAGGCCAGGTTGCAGACGAGGCCGATCGCCGCGACGAGCAGCATCGGCCCGGCCGCGATCGGCGTGGAGAACGTCCAGCGCGACCAGGCCTCGCGCAGGATGAAGCCCGTCGCGACCATCAGCGCGACCGCGTTGCCGAGCGCCGCGAGGACCTCGACGCGGCGGTAGCCGTACGTGCGCTTCGGGTCCGGCGGCAGGCGCGCGATCATCGCCGCGAACAGGCCGAGCCCGAGGCCGACGAGGTCGACGGCGATGTGCGTGGCGTCGGCGATCAGCGCGAGGCTGCCGGAGTACCAGCCGCCGGCGAGCTCGGCGAGGAAGATCGTGCCGGTGAGCGCCATCGCGCCGGTCAGCGGCGCGAGGTCGCCCTTCGTCCCGTGCCGCGCGCAGTCGTCGCCCATCGCCTAGGAGGGGAGCGCCTTCTGGCGCGCGATCTCGTACAGCAGGACCGAGGCCGCGCACGAGGCGTTGAGCGAGCCCACGCCGTGCTCGACCTGCGGGACGCTGAGGAGCTCGTCGCAGGACGCGCGCACGAGCGGGCGCATGCCGTAGCCCTCGGAGCCGATCACGAGCACGCAGGGCGTGTTGAGCCGCGCCGACCAGGCCGGCTTGCCGGCCGCGTCGGCGCCGTAGGTCCAGAAGCCGGCCTCCTTGCAGCGCGCGAGCGTCTGAGCCAGGTTGACGATGCGGTGGATCGGGATCTTCAGCGCGGCGCCGGCCGACGACTGGATCACCGCCTGCGTGACGGGGGCCGAGCGGCGCTCCGGGATCACGATGCAGCGCGCGCCGAGCTGGAGCGCCGAGCGCGCGATCGCGCCGAGGTTGTGCGGGTCCTGGATCTGGTCGAGCGCGACGACCACGACCCCCTTCTTGCGCGCCTCGTCGAGCCCGGCGATCCACTCGACGAACGTCTCCGCCGGGTCGAAGGCGACCTTCAGCGCGACGCCCTGATGGCGGCCGCCCTTCAGCGCGCGGTCCAGCTCGGGCCGGCCCATGTACTGGACGGGGACGTTGAAGTCCTTGGCCAGGCGCACGATCGCCGCGATCGCGTCGTGCTTGAGCTCGTGCTCGATCCAGAGCTGGCGCGCGTCGTGCGGCGACGTCTCCAGCGCGGAGCGCACCGCGTCGAAGCCGCCGAGCCAGCGCGTCTCCGCGTTCGTCGCCCGCTCGACGCGCGGCGCGTCGGCCTTGCGCTTCGGCCCGCGGAAGCCGCGATGATCGTGACGATCCCCGCGCTTTTGTCCGCCGCCGTGCCCGCCGCCGCCCTGCCGCGGATGGGAAGCCGTCATTTGCGCACCGCCCTCGCCCCGTCCTTCGTGTCCTTGACGATCCAGCCCATGGCCTCGATCTCCTTGCGCAGGCGGTCGGACTCGGCGAAATTCTTGGCCTGCCGCGCGGCGTCCCTTTTCCGCACCAGCTCCGCCACCTGGGGATCGACGATCGCGTCCGCGGGAGCCCGGAAGACGTCGAGGGCCAGGACCGACTCGGCCTCGTTCAAGAACGACCTTTTCGCGCCGCCGGGCAGGTCCGACTTCAGCGCGTCCCAGACGACCGCGAGCGCGGCCGGAACGTTCAAGTCGTCGGACAGAGCCTCGCGGAAGCGCCCCGAGAACTCCGCGCAGCCGGGCTTCGCGGACTCGCCGGCCAGCGCGCGCGCGGCCTCGGACAGGCGGCGGCGCGCGGTCTTCGCGGACTCCAGGGACTCCCAAGTAAAGTCGAGCTGCTTGCGGTAGTGCGCGGTGAAGCAGAGGTAGCGGTAGTCGAGCGGCGAGAAGCCCAGCGGCTCCAGGTCCGCGAGCGTCACGAAGCCCCCGGACGACTTCGCCATCTTCGCGCTGTTCATGAGCAGGAACTCGGCGTGCATCCAGACCTTGGAGAAGGGCTTCCCGGTCGCGCCCTCGGACTGCGCGATCTCGTTCGTGTGGTGGACCGGGACGTGATCGATGCCGCCGCAGTGGATGTCGAGCGTCTCGCCGAGGAACTTCATCGCCATCGCCGAGCACTCGACGTGCCAGCCCGGGAAGCCCTTGCCCCAGGGCGAGTCCCACTCCATCTGGCGCGTCTTGTCCTTCGGAGAGAATTTCCACAGCGCGAAGTCGGTCAGGTGCTTCTTCTCCGGGTTCGCCTCCACGCGCGCGCCGGACTTGAGCCCGTCCAGGTGCTCGCGCGTCATCAGCTTGCCGTAGTCCGGGAGCTTGGCCGTGTCGAAGTAGAGCCCGTCCGAGGTCTTGTAGACGAAGCCCTTCTTATCGAGGCGCGCGACGAGGGCGATCTGCTCCGGGATGTAGTCGGTCGCGCGGCACAGCACGTCGGGCTCGAGCAGGTTCAGCGACTCGCAGTCCTTTTGGAACGCCGCGGTGTAGAACTTCGCGACGTCCCAGGCCGTCTTCCCCTCGCGCGCGGCGCCGACCTCCATCTTGTCCTCGCCCTCGTCGCCCTGGCTCGTGAGATGGCCGACGTCGGTCACGTTCATCACGCGGTACGGGGCGAAGCCGAGAAGCTTGAGCGTCCGGACGAGGACGTCCTCGAACACGTAGGTCCGGTAGTTGCCGATGTGCTGGAAGTTGTAGACCGTCGGCCCGCACGTGTAGAGGCCGACCTTCGGCGGGGCGAGCGGCGCGAGCTCCTCTTTCGAGCGCGAGAGGCTGTTGAACAGGCGCAGGGACATCGCGCGTATTGTAGGAAATCCGCGGCGGTCAGGCCCGGGCGCGGCGCGCGCCGACCTGCGCGAGCGCGCAGCAGACCATGATCGGCACGACGAGCCCGTAGTCGCGCGTCATCTCGACGCCGATCATCATGCCCGTGATCGGGGCCGAGAACGCCGCGGTGAACACCGCGCAGAGCCCGGCCAGCGCGAAGGCCCCGGGCGGCGGGATCGTCTGGCCGAGCAGGGACCAGGCCTGGCCCCAGCCCGAGCCCGCCGCCGCGCCGATGAACAGCGTCGGCATCAGCGCGCCGCCCGCGCCGCCCGAGCCGAGGGTCAGAGCGGTCGCCGCGAGCTTGGTCAGGGCGAGCGCCGGCGCGCGCCAGCCGAAGAGCTGGCCGCCGAGCAGAGCGGAGATCGTCGCGCGCCCGGTGCCGGCGACGCGCGGCGTCGCGACCGTGAGCAGGCCGACGAAGGCGCCGCCGACGGCGGGCTGGGTCCAGTCCGGCGTCCAGCGCCCGAACAGGCGCTCGACGCCGTGGATCGCGGCGGTGTACGCGCGGCCGAGCACGCCGCAGACGAGCCCGAGGCCCGCGTAGAAGATCAGGTTGCGCGCGAGGACCCACTCGAAGACGAGCACGGGCGCGATGGTGCCCTGCGGGAGCAGCGAGCGCGCGACGACGGCTCCGGTCACCGAGGAGACGACGACCGCGGGGAAGGCCTCGTTCGCGAAGTCCTTGAGGATGACCTCCATCGTGAAGAAGACCCCGGCCAGGGGGATGCCGAACACGGCCGACAGACCGCCGACCGCGCCGGCCGCGACGAAGGTCTTGAGGTCGTCGGGCGGCGAGTCGAAGAAGCGCCCGAGCCAGGAGCCGACCGAGGAGCCGATCTGCACGACCGGGCCCTCGGCGCCGGCCGAGCCGCCGAAGCCGATCGTCGCGGCCGAGGCCAGCGACTTGACCCAGGCGACGTGCGCGGAGATGCGCCCGTCGGACTCGTTGATCGCGCGCGCGACCTCGGCCACGCCGTGGCCGCCCGCCTCCGGGAACCGCCGGCGCGTGAGCCAGCCCGAGATCAGCCCGCCGACCGCGGGCAGGAGCGCGAGCAGGACGACGCCGTACGGAAAGCCCAGGAGCGCCGCCTTCGCGCGCAGATCCGCGAAGGAGTCCAGCAGCAGCTCGAAGCCCACCGCCGCCAGGCCCGTCGCGACCCCCACGATGACGCCGACGAGCAGCAGTCGGCGGTCGAAAGGCAGCGAGCGCGCCAGCCGCCGCGCGGCGTTGCGCAGCACGGCCTCCAGCTCGGTCCGCGCGCGCGTCAAAGCGTCCACGGACCGATCCTACCAAACGGACGCGCGGCTATGGAGCGGCGACCTTCGCCTCGACGGCCTCCAGCGTCTCGCCGCGGCGGTTGCGGCTCCAGCAGGACTCCTCGGAGTCGGAGCAGAGCGGCCGCTCCTTGCCGTAGCTGATCGTCGCGATCCGGCCCGCGTCGACGCCGAGCGAGGCGTAGTAGTCGCGCACGGCGGTCGCGCGGCGCTGACCGAGCGCGAGGTTGTAGGCCGTGGTCCCGCGCTGGTCGCAGTGGCCCGCGACCTGGATCTTCACGTTCGCGTGGCTCTTCAGCCACTCCGAGTTCGAGCGCAGGACGCCGCGGTCCGCGTCGTCGAGGCGGTCGCTGTCGTACGGGAAGTGGACCGCCTCGAGCTCCGGCACGGCGCGCACGTTCATGTCGCGCACGTCGGGCTCGGCCTGGACCGTCCTCCCGGCCTCGGTCGTCGGCGATGCCGCCGGCGCTCCGAGCGCGGACGCGCCGCCGGCTCCGGCGCCGGGCGTCGCGCCCTGGTCCTTCTTGCTCGACGCCTTCGTCCCCGCGCAGGCCGCCAGCGCGAGCGCCGCCGAGATCGCGAGCAGTCTCGAAGAGTTCTTCATATTCTTTTCTCCATCCGTCTTCCTCTGTCTCTCGCCGGACTCACTGGGAGGCCGGCACCACGTTGATATGGACGCTCGCCGCGACGTCGTCGGCGTATTTCACCGTCACGCGATCCCCGGCCTTGAGGTCGCTCAGCGCCGCGGCCGCCTGAGCGCCTCCGCGCGTGAAGTCCGCGTTCGACGCGACGCGCAGGACGCGCTGCGCTCCGTGCCGGTCCTGCAGCGTCAGGTTCTGACCGTCCACGGACACCACGGTGCCCCAGAGCTTGCGCAGGCCGGACGTCGGCGCCGTCAAAGGGGCGGGCGCCGGCGCCGCCGCGGGCGCGGCGGCGGCCGGCGGGGCCGACGCGGCGACCGCCGGCGGGTCGCTCGGCTTCATGGGGGATTTCGGCCGAGGCGCCGCGCAGGCGGCCGCCGCGAGACTGCTCAAAACGATCGCTCTCCGAACGCCGGGTCCGACGCCACGCTTTCGCGCCATCCGTCCTCCTCGGCGGCCCCGACGGCGGGCCCCGCCTCGCCTATCTTACGCGCGCCCGCCGGCCTCATTCATCGGTATAACCGATGGCATGAATCGGTAATGGCGATGGAAGCCCCCGGAACCCGCCCGATGATTGTGCCCCCGCGTTCTGTATTTGAAAAGACGCTAAATGCGCTACTATATATCGATAATCCCGATGATCCCAATCAACTACCACCACCTCTATTACTTCTGGGCCGCCGCGAAGGCGGGCAGCATCTCGGCGGCGACCGAGCGCCTCTATCTGTCCCAGTCGACGCTGAGCGGCCAGCTCCGCGCCCTCGAGAAGTCCTGCGGCGTCAAGCTCTTCGAGCGCAGCCGCAAGGGCGTAGCCCTGACGCCGCAGGGGCGCGTCGTCTTCGGCTACTGCGAGCGCATCTTCGCGGAGGGCGACGAGCTCGTCGCGGTTCTCAAGCAGGGCTGCGCCGGCCCCGCGGTCCTGCGCCTCGGAGTCCAGCCCGCGATCTCGCGCGGCGTCGTGATCCAGATCCTGGACCTCGCGCGGCGTCTCGACGGCCGAATCCGCGTCGCGATCTCGCACGACGAGGCGGAGGTCCTCGCCGACAAGCTGAGGCGGCGCGCGCTCGACCTCGTGGTCGCGAGCGACGACCTGGCCCCCCAGCTCGGCCGGGACTTCCGCAGCCGCCTCGTCGGACAGATCCCCGTCTTCTTCGTCGCGAGCCCGCGCCTGCGCGGCCATCTCCGCCGCTTCCCGGCCGATCTCTCCAGGGCCCCGATGCTGCTGCGGCCGCCCGAGAACCCGGTGCGCAAGCAGGTCGACCAGTACCTCCTCCAGCACCGCGTGCCGGCGACACTCGGCGCGGTCGTGGAGGACGTCGACCTGATCCGCCGCTTGGCCCGCGACGCGCGGGGCGTCGCGGCGCTGAGCCTGCTCGCCGTCGCCGCGGACCTGCACGGCGGCCGGCTCGTCAAGCTGCACCAGGCCCCGCTCGGCATCCACGAGCGCATCTGGCTCGTCTGCGCGCGCGGCTCCGGCGGGCAGGGCGGGGCGAGCGCCCTCGTCGACGCCCTCACGGCGAAGTTCAAGGTGCGGCTCGAGCCGCGCTGAGCCGCCGCGCGCCGGCTAGGACGCCTTCGACGCGGCCTTCCGGAGGCGGGCCTTGCGCGAGGAGTTCGCGTCGATGTGCACGTTCGCGACGAGCGCGTTCTTCAGGCTCACGGTGACCTTCTGCCCCGCCTTCAGGGCCGCGACGTCGGCCTTTCGGTTGCTCCGACCGCGCGTGACGAGCGCGTCCGGGGCGAGCGCGTAGACCGCGGTCTTCCCGTCCTCGCCCTCCAAGGACAGGCTGCGCGACGAGGCGTCCACTTTCGCGACCGTCCCCGAGAGCGTGGCCTCGGAGGCCGCGGCCGGCGCCGCGGCGTCCGCGGCGGACGCGCCCGCCTCCGCTCCCGGCGGCGGGACGCTCGCGACTTTGCGTCCGGCGAAGTACAATCCGGCGCCGGCGAGGACGGCGACGGCCGCCGAAACGGCGATCTTCCTCTTCATAAGCATTCCTCCCTTGTCGCCCGGTATGTTAACAGCCCCGCCGGTCCGCGGGGATCGGAAATAGCGAAAGCCGCCGACGCTAATTGCGATGCCCGCCCCCGCATCCGCGGCGCCCTAGGCGGCCTGCTCGGACGCCGCGCGCTCGGCCGGCGCGGGCTCGCGCTCGGCGCCCTCCGGCGCGGCCGCGCCGCGCGACGCGGCCCACATCCCGGCGACGACGAGCGCGCCGCCGGCGAGCGTCCAGCGCGTGAGCCGGTCGCCGAGCAGGCCCGCGCCGAGCGCGACGCCGACGAGAGGCTGGAGGAAGATGAAGTTCGCGGAGCTCGAGGCCTCGACGCGGCGCAGGACGTAGTTCCAGATCACCGCGCCGAGGAAGCTTCCCCCGACCGCGAGATAGGCGAGCGCGAGCCACGGCCCCGCTCCCGCCGCGCGCCACGCGTGCGGCGAGAGCCCCGGGACCGCCCACGCGGCCACGCCCGCGAACGCGATCAAGGTCGTGACGGCGGTGGAATCCATCGGCTCGACGTGCTCGAGCACGGGCTTGCCGAGCACGCTGTAGAGCGACCAGAAGACTCCCTGCGCCGCGAGGAGGAGATCGCCCGCGAGCCGGTCCGAGAAAGCTCCGCCCAGGCGCGGCGGCCCCTGGAACGCGATCAAGGTCGCGCCGGCCAGGCCCGCGGCCAGCGACGCCGCCTTGAGTCCCGTCAGGCGCTCGCCGAGGAAAAGGCAGGACAGCGCGACGATCGAGACCGGCTCGAGGCCGATCAGCAGGGACGCCGACGTCGCGCTCGACAAATGCTGGCCGTAGAGCCCCAGGACGAGCGGCACCGCGTAGCCGAACAGGCCGACGCCGGCGAGCAGCGCCCAATCGCGCGCGCCGAGGACCGCCAGCCGCCGGCGTCCGCGCCAGGCGAACGGCGCGAAGAGCGCGGAGGCCAGCGCCAGGCGCAGGAAGAGCGCGTCGCGCTCCGCGAACCCGCGCAGGACGACCGTGGCCGCCGGATACGTGCTGCCGCCGATCGCGTTCGTGAGGACGAGGAGCAGCGTCAGCATCGCAAGCGGCGCGCTCAGCGCGCGAGGACCGTCGCGACCGCGTGGCAGGAGATCGCCTCGCCGCGGCCGATCGCGTCCAGGCCCTCGTGGCTCTTGGCCTTGAGGCTGACGCGCGTTAAAGGAAGATGGAACAGCGCGGCGACCGAGGCGCGCAGGACGTCGTAGTGCGGCCTGAGCTTCGGCTCCTCCGCGATCAAAGTGACGTCGAGGTGCACGAGCTCGGCGCCCGCGGCGCCAAGCTTTTCCATTGTATGCGCGACGATCTCGCGGCTGGCGAGGCCCTTGAACTTCGGATCCGACGGCGGGAACGCGATGCCGATCTCCCCGAGCCCGAGCGCGCCGAGGACGGCGTCGCAGGCGGCGTGCAGGACCGCGTCGCCGTCGGAATGCCCGAGCAGGCCCTTGTCGTGCGCGAGCTTGACGCCGCCGAGCCACAGCTCGCGGCCCGGCACGAGCCGGTGGATGTCGAAGCCGAATCCGACCCGCGACAGCCGCGGGCCGCCGGCGCGCGACTCCAGGATCGCCTCGGCCATCACCAGGTCCTCCGGGGTCGTGATCTTGAAATTCTCGTAGCTCGAGGGGACCACCGCGACCGCGCGGCCGCAGCGCTCGACGAGCTGGCTCTCGTCGGTCGCGTCGGCGTCGCCGGGAAAACGATCGAGCGCGTCCTTAAGCACGGCATAACGGTACGATTGGGGAGTCTGAGCGGACCAAAATTCTGCGCGATCCGGAGTTTCAGAAACGATAACGCGTCCCTTCGGGACGCGTTTTAATGTGTCCTTGACCGGGACCGCCGCGACCGCCGCGCCCGACTTCATGGCCTCGGCGAGGGTCGCGCGCACGATCTCCGGCGTGATCATCGAGCGCGCTCCGTCGTGCACGGCGACCGCTTCGACGCCGGCGGGCAGCGCGGCGAAGCCGTTGCGCACGGAGCCCATGCGCGTGGCGCCGGCGGCGACGACGCGGACCTTTCCGCCGGACAGGCGCGCGCCGTGCTCGCGGATCGCGTCGTCGCTCAAGACCAGCACGACGGCTTCGATCTCCGGCATGTCCGCGAAGCAGCGCAGCGACCACTCGGCGACGGTCGCGCCCGCGAGGGGTAGGAACTGCTTCGGGCGCCCCATGCGCGTTCCCGAGCCGCCGGAGACGACGATCGCGGCCGCGCGCATCAGACCGCCGCGGTCCTCTCGGGCTTCGCCTTCGCGAAGACCATGCGGCCGTTCGAGGTCTGATGGATCGAGGTCACGACGGCGTCCACGCGCTTGCCGACCGCGCGGCGGCCGTCCTCGACGACGACCATCGTCCCGTCGTCCAGGTAGCCGACGCCCTGCTCGCGCTCCTTGCCTTCCTTCATCACGAAGACCGACATCGACTCGCCGGGCAGGACCACGGGCTTCAGCGACGTCGACAGGTCGTTGATGTTCAGGCACACGACGCCTTCCAGGCTCGCGACCTTGTTCACGTTGAAGTCGGTCGTGACGATCTTGGCGCCCATCTCGCGCGCGAGCCGGACCACCTTGCTCTCGGTCTCGCGCGCCTCGGGGATGTCCTTGTCGAGGATCTTGACCGGGGTCGCGACGTTCTCCTGCAGGCGCGCCAGCACGTCGAGGCCGCGCCGCCCGCGCGCGCGGCGCAGGGGATCGTCGGAGTCGGCGAAACGGTGCAGCTCGGACAGGACGAAGCGCGGGACGACGATCGTGCCCGAGAGGAAGTGGGTCTCGACGACGTCGGCGACGCGGCCGTCGATGATCACGTTCGTGTCCAGGATCTTGATCTGCGCGCCGCGCTTCTTGCCCATCTTGAGCAGGTCCTTGTCGAGGTCGTCGAGCTCCGGGAACTTGCGGATCGAGATCACGAGGCCGAGGACGCCGAACGCGAAGAAGCGCAGGATCGCGAAGCGGTCCCACACCGCGTAGAGCTGCTCGTTGCCGATCTGGAAGACCATGTAGTCGACGAGGCGCGCGACGATGATGCCGACGGCCACGCCGAGCACGCCGGCCATGATCGTCAGCAGGTTCAGCTCGGCGACGATGTACTCGATGACGATGATCACGGCGCCGACCCCGACTCCGATCCCGATGCCCTTCGGATCGTGGGCGATGTGGCCGAAATAGACGATCGCGGGGCAGGCGAGGATCACCCCGACGCGGAACAGCCAAGTGGTCATAAGAGAACTCCCGGCGGACGGAATATAGGGATTGGAATAACGAGGAGATTCTACGAAATCCGAGGGCCGTCGCGCCGGGCGGGGCTCTCGTCGGCGCCGAAAGCGGCGCCGACGGCGGCGCGCAGATTCTCGACGCCGGAAACGGCCAGTCCCGGAATCTTGGCCAGGTCCTTGACCGCGCGCGCCGGCACCAGCGCGCGCCGGAAGCCGGCCTTCGCCGCCTCCTTGAGCCGCGTCTCGAGCTGCGGGACCCTCCCGATCTCGCCGAGCAGGCCGACCTCGCCGAGCAGGATGAGGTCGGCCGGCACCGCCTTGTCGCGCGCCGAGCCGACGACCGCGAGGCAGGCCGCGAGGTCGAGCGCCGGGTCCTTGAGGCGCAGGCCGCCCGCGAGGCTCACGAAGCAGTCGCGATCCTCCAAGTGCAGGCCGACGTGCCGCTCCATCGCGGCGAGCAGGACGAGCACGCGGTTGAGGTCCAGGCCCGTCGCCATGCGCCTCGGCAGCGGGTAGCGCGTCGGCGTCACGAGCGCCTGCGTCTCGACGAGCATGGGCCGCGAGCCCTCGAGCGCGGCGGAGACCGCTCGCCCCGGCGCCGCCTCGCGGCCGAGGTCGGCGAGGAAGAAGGACGCCGCGTCGGAGACCTCGCGCAGGCCTTTCTCCCCCATCTCGAAGAGTCCGATCTCGTCGGTGGGGCCGAAGCGGTTCTTGTGCGCGCGCAGGACGCGCAGGAGGTCGTGGCGCTCGGTGTCGAAGTACAGCACTGTATCCACTATATGCTCGAGCACCTTCGGCCCGGCGAGCGTGCCGTCCTTCGTGACGTGGCCGAGCAGGAACACGATCGTGTCGCGCGCCTTCGCCGCGCGCACGAGCTCCGCCGCGCACTCGCGCACCTGGCCGACCGAGCCCGGGCTGGACGCGAGCTGGGGGTGCGAGACCGTCTGCACCGAGTCGAGCACCAGCGCCCAGGGCTTCACCTGCTCCATCGTCGCGAGGATCTTCGCGAGGTTCGTCTCCGACAGGAGGTAGAGCTCGTCGGCCTCCAGGCCCAGCCGCTTCGCGCGGCCGCTGATCTGCTTGAGCGACTCCTCGCCCGACGCGTACAGGAACGCCCCGCGCGCCGCGAGCTTCGCCGCGGCCTGCAGCATGAGCGTGGACTTGCCGATCCCGGGCGGCCCGGCGAGCAGGACGACCTGCCCCGCGACGAGCCCGCCGCCGAGCAGGCGGTCGAGCTCGCCGATGCCGACCGCCGTGCGCTTCTCCGAATCCTCGCGCACGTCCTTGAGCGCGACCACCGGCGACGAGAAGCTCGTCAGCGTTCCGCGCGACGACTGCCCCGCGACCGCCTCGACGAGCCCCTCGGGCCGCGTGTCGACGACCTCCTCGACCATCGTGTTCCACTCCGAGCAGGCCGGGCACTGACCGAGCGGCTTCGAGGCGGAATTGCCGCAGGACTGGCAGCGGTAGACGGTTCTCAGGCGGGCCATGGCGAGAGGAATTGTGCCATATCGGACATGCGTTCGACAAGGGGATAGCCCGCGTTCATGCGGAAGATACGCGCCGGTCCGCCAAAAAGTTCCGTCTGCCGGCGCTGAGCATGGCGCCGCACGGCTATTCGATGGAACTTTTTCCGGGGTCGCATCGTATATTTTTTCGCAACTGATGGCGCCATCAGTCGCGCTGTGAATAGCGTGAATATCTCCGACCTCAGCGATGACGAACTCCTCCTTCGCACCGAAGCTCTTGCTTCTCAAGAGCGAATTTCGAATGCCGCTCTCATCGAACACCTGGCGGAGATCGATCGGCGAGATCTGTCGGTCAGCCGGGAATACGGTTCTCTCTACGACTACTGCGTCAATCGGCTCGAGATGAGCGAGGGCGGAGCTTATCGCCGCATCCGAGCGGCGCGAACGTTCCGCGCCTTCCCTCCGGTGATGACGATGCTGCGGGACGGACGCCTGACGGTCGAGTCGCTCGTGATGCTCCATCCGTTTCGACATGCGCAGGATATCGCGTCTCTGGCGGTGAAGGCTGCGGGCTTGCGGTCACGTCAGCTCGAAGCTTTACTCGCCGAACGAGGCGAGCCGGGGCCGAGCAAGGACGTCGTCCGATTCGTCGGTCGGGCGCGCCTCGAGCGGCCCGCCGATTCTCCCGCGCCGTCGTTGCTGGAAGAATCCGCGACGCCGACGATGCCGACGAACGCAATCTTCGCGGCGATCTCTCCGCCGGCAAATTCTCCGCCGTCGCAAGCAAGGCGCAGCATTCGTCCTTCCGTCCGCATCGCGTTCACGGCCGACGAAGAGTTCTACAAGCTCATGCAGCGCGCCCGCGCGCTGCTCCGGCACAAATATCCGGACGGCCGTCTGGAGGGAGTGCTGAAGGACGCGCTCGCGGCGCTGCTGTCGAAAAAAGATCGCGGCTTCGGCTGGGCCAGGCGCCGCAGCCGGGGCTGAATCGGGCGCGGGGCTACGGCCCGCTGTCGCCGCCGCCCTTGCTGCGGCCCTTCGTGCCGGCCGCGCCGAAGGTCGCGAGACCGAACAGGTAGGCGATGTCCTTGTCTTCCCACATCACGTTGGCCCAGGTCATCACGCGCGGGACCTGCGCGACGTCCTCGACGCGCGCGCCGAGGGTCACGTACTTGTGGACCTTCGCGGTGATGCCGACGTCGAACTCGGGCTTGTCGAACTGGACGCCCTCGATGTTGCGGTTGCGGCTGAAGTCGTAGCCCTGCGCCACGGCCGAGAAGCGGCTCCAGAACGGGTCCTTGTAGAACGGGGTGTAGGTCACGCGCGCGCCGCCGGCCGAGCGGATCACGCCGGCCGCGACGTCGAACGCGCCGAACTTCCAGCCGAGCAGGCCGTCGATGCGGTTGGGCTGGGTGTAGTCGGGCTGGTGGCCGCTGCGCGGCTGGTCGGAGATGTTCGCGAGATTCGAGCCGCCGGCGTAGTAGTAGCGGTTCGGCCGCGGATAGATGAAGATGCCGACGTCGGAATGGGACGTCGCGGCGACCGAGTCGTAGCGCCAGTCGTAGTTCCAGAACACGCGGAACTGATTGATGCGGCCGAAGACGTCCTTCGCGGTGCCGGCCGCCTCCTTCACGTCGGCGATGGTCTGCTTGACGTCCTCCTTGACCTTCTCGTCGTGCAGAAGGGCGCCGACGGCGCCCTTGTCGGTCGCCAGGCTCGCCATCATCGTGTTCGACTTCGCCAGCAGGTCGTCGAGCTTCTTCGTGATGTCCTCGGAGCGGTCCATCGCCTTCTCGAGCTTCGGCTTCGTCGTCGTGATGAGGTCGTTGAGGTTCGCCGTCAGGTCGCGGACGTTCGCGACGGTGTCCCGCAGGTTCTGCGTGAGGCTGCCGCGCGGGCCCTCCTTCGTCATGTCGTCGAGCAGGCCCTGGAGCTTGTCGAGCGTCTGGGTGATGGACTTCTCCATCGACACCGGGTCCACGCCGCGCACCACCGCTCCCGGCGGCATCACGCCGGCGTTCAGGTGACCCTGCTCGATCGCGAGGTACTTCGAGCCGATGATGCCCGTCGAGCCGATCGTGAACTGCGCGTCGTTGTAGATGTCGACGCCGGTGCGGATCGCCGCGACGACCTTCGCCTGGTGGCCCTCGAGGACGAGCTCCTTGACCTTGCCGATCTCGACGCCGGCGAGCTTGACCGGCGACTCCTTCGTGAGGTTCGCGACGTCGTTGAACGTCGCGTAGACGGTGTAGCGGCGCTCGAAGGTGTAGTCGCCGAGCAGGAAGATCGCGGCGGCGATGCAGACGAGCCCCGCGAGGACGAACGCGCCGACCTTGGCCTCGACCGACAGCATCAGGCCTTCTCCTGCGCGCGCAAGTGCGCCGAGGAGCCCTCGGCGTCGAACTCCTTCAGCTTCATCTTGATCGGGCCCTGACTGAGACCGTCGACGAACTGCCGGACGTACGGGTTCTCCGTGGCCTGGATCTCCTCGGGGGTGCCGACCTGGAGCACGCGCCCCTCGTGGAACATCGCGATGCGGCTGGCGACCTTGTACGCCGACTTCATGTCGTGCGTGACGACGATCGACGTGATCTGAAGCTGCTTCTGCAGGTCGAGGATCAGGTCGTTGATGACGTCAGACATGATCGGATCGAGGCCTGTGGTGGGCTCATCATACAAAATGTACGAGGGCTGGGCCGCGATGGACCGGGCGAGGGCGACGCGCTTCTTCATGCCGCCCGACAGCTCCGACGGCTTGAAATCCTCGACGTCCTGCAGGCCGACGAGCGCGAGGCAGTCGGTGGCGATCTTGCGGTACTTCTTGCGCGGGATGTCGGTCAGGTACTTGAGGCCGAAGGTGATGTTCTCGGCGACGGTCATCGAGTCGAAGAGGGCGCCCTCCTGGAAGAGATAGCCGAAGCGGCGCCGGTAGTCGGCGATGTCGTGGTCGCTCTTGAGCTTCGCGACCTCGATGCCGTCGACGATCACGCGGCCCGCGGTCGGCGCGTGCAGGCCGATCACGCACTTGAGGAACGTGCTCTTGCCGCAGCCGGAGCCGCCGATGATCACCAGCGTTTCGCCCGTCTCGACCTTCAAGTCGATCCCGCGGAGAATGGTGCGCGGGCCGAAGGATTTGACGACGCCGATCGCTTCAATCATGCGGGCCGCCGTCCGATCTCGTCTCCACCGGGAACGCGGCGGATCGACCGCCGCTTGGCCTCGCTCGGCGGCTTACGGAGGAATGACGGCCTGGACGCCGTCCTCGCTCGACATCCCGTCGGAGACAAGATCGGACGGCTGTCCACCCGGCCGACGGGAACGGCGCACGAGCGCATGGGCGCCGCGGCTTCGCCGCGGACGCCTTGCGGGGCACAAGGAAAATGGTGAGTCGAGAAACGCTCCGGGGGGCCGGGTGGAAACGGCGGGAGGATGGTCCCCTGGCGGGATGTGGAGCGCGGACGGCGCATAGTCTTCATACCGCCGCCGCGCGACGCCAAGCGGCGGTCGATCCGCCGCGTTCCCGACAGGGGACCATCCTCCCGCCGCTCCCTCACGTGATCCCCAGCGCGTTGAGCAGCGCGGTCGCGAAGTAGTCGACGACGAGCACGAGCACCATGCTGATCACGACCGCCTGCGTCGTCGCCTTGCCGACGCCCTCCGCGCCGCCGCGCGTGGTCACGCCCTTGTAGCAGGAGACCGTCGACACGAGGAACGCGAAGATGAAGGTCTTCAGGAAGCCGTGCACGAAGTGCTTGATCTCCATGTTGTCGATGATGTCGTGCCAGTAGACGTTCGTCGGGATGTCGTACTTCACGCGCGCGACGAAGAGCCCCCCGACGATCCCGGTGAAGTCCGAGATCACGGTCAGGATCGGCAGCACCAGCATGAACGCGAGCAGGCGCGGGATCACGAGGTAGCGGACCGGGTCCGTGCCCAGCGTGTAGAGCGCGTCGATCTGCTCGGTCACCTTCATCGTGCCGAGCTCGGCGGCGATCGCGGCGCCCGCGCGGCCGGAGACGACGACCGCGGTCAGCACGGGCCCCAGCTCCATCACGATCGCGAAGGACACGACGGTGCCGACGAAGAGCGGCGTGTTGAAGAAGTGCTTCGAAGTCGAGCCGGACTGGAGTGCCAGCACCATCCCGGTGAAGAACATCGTCATCGCGGTGACCGGCAGGGACTCCACCCCGACTCGCGCCATCTGCAGGAGCGTCTGGCGCCATTCGATGCGCGCGCGGACCATCCACAGCGCCGTCGAGCGCACGAGGAAGACGTACTGCCCCATCTCCTCCGACGTGCGCAGTATCCAGCCGCCGAAACCGCCGAAAACGGCCTCGATCATGAGGCGCTCCGCGCGGGATACCCGTTCTTCGTCCCCGTCCTTACCGCGAGCCGCGGCACGCGCGACGAGAGCGCGGTCGCGGTCTCGTACGGGATCGTCCCGGACAGGCGCGCGAGCTCCGCGGCTTCCACGCGCTCGCGGCCCTGCGTCCCGATCAGGACCGCGTCCTGGCCCACGCGCGTCTGCGGGACGCGGCTGACGTCGACCATGATCTGGTCCATCGTCGCGCGGCCGATGACGGGGCAGCGCATGCCGCCGACGAGGACCTCCGCGCGGTTCGACAGCGAGCGCGAGTACCCGTCGCCGTAGCCGATGGGCAAGGTCGCGACGCGCGTCGGGCGCTTCGCGCGCCAGGTCGCGCCGTAGCTGATCGGCGTCCCGCGCGGGACCGTCTTCAGGAAGACGATCTTCGTCTTCAGCGAGAGGACGGGCTCGAAGCCGGGATAGAGCCCGTACGCGGCGAGGCCCGGCCGGACGAGGTCGAAGCGCGCGGCCGGATACCGGAGCGTCCCGGCCGAGTTGGCCGCGTGCACGAGCGGCGGGCGCAGGCCCTCGCGCTCGAGCGCGGCCACGACGCGGCGGAAGCGCCGCAGCTGCTCCGCGGTGAAGGCGGCGTCGGTCTCGGCGCAGGCGAGGTGCGTGTAGAGCCCCTGCGCGCGGACCGCCGGAAGCGCGGCGAGCAGGCGCACGACGTCGAGCGCCGCGTCGGGGCTCACGCCGATGCGCCCCATGCCGGTGTCGACCTTGACGTGGCAGTTGACGCGGCGGCGCAGGCGCAGGGCGACCTCGGCGACGCGGCGCGCGGACTCGAGCGAGGCCACGACGGGCGTCAGGTCGTGGGCCGCGGCCGCGAGCGCGCTCTCGAACGGGTACAGGGAGCCGAGCACGAGGATCGGCAGGCGCACGCCCGCGTCGCGCAGGGCGACGCCCTCCTCGACCGACGAGACGCCGAGCCAGTCCGCCGCGCGCGCCTTCTCGGCCGCGCGCGCGCAGAGCTCGGCCCCGTGGCCGTACGCGTTCGCCTTCACGACGAACATGACCTTCGTCCCCGGCGAAAGCCGCGCGCGGATGCGCGCGAGGTTGCGCGTGAGCGCGTCGAGGTCCACCTCGGCCCACGTCGGCCTAAAAAATCGCCGCAGCGGCGATGAAGACGCCGCGGTCTCGAGAGCGGGGATGGGCCTCACGAGATTAGTTTAAGCATTATAATCTCGATTTCTTTTTCCAAAATATGTCGGCGGAAGCTCGTCCGCGGGCCGACCCTCGGCTGGGAAGCCTCAACGAATCGCCGTCACGGGAACCGGGTCCGCCCCCGGCGCCGCTCGGCGATGATCGCGGCGGCGCAGCGCCGGTGCGGCCGACCGAGCCCTAAGGCGAGGGAGTGTCGCTTCCTCAGTTTCCGTTAGGTGAGCGACCATCAGGAGAACTGCGTCTGGCTCTCCTGCATCTCGGCCGGCTCGTCGGCGCCCGCGGCCTCGTCGACGAAGCGCGTGATGTCGCGGAGAAACAGGACGTCGACGGTCCCGGTCGGGCCTTGGCGCTGCTTGGCGATGATGAGCTGGGCCTTGTTCTCGAGCGTCGGGTCGTTGGGCTTGTAGTACCCCTCGCGGTGGATCAGCGCCACGAGGTCGGCGTCCTGCTCGAGAGAGCCGGACTCGCGCAGGTCGGAGAGCTTCGGGCGGTTGTCGGTGCGGGTCTTGTCCTCGGACGCGCGCGACAGCTGCGAGAGCGCGATCACGGGCAGGTTCAGCTCGCGCGCGAGCTGCTTGAGGCCGCGCGAGATCTCCGAGACCTCCTGCTGGCGGTTCTCGGTCCGCCCGCCGCCGCGCAGGAGCTGGAGATAGTCGATCACGACCATGCCGAGGTTCTTGTTCTCCTGGCGCAGGCGGCTCATGAGCTGGCGCGCGATCGCGCGCACGCTGAACACGGTCATGCCCGGGTTGTCGTTGATGTAGAGCGGGGCGTCGGAGAAGCGCGCGGCGGCCGACGTGAGGTCCTGCCAGCGGTCGCGGCGGAAGAAGCCGGTGCGGATGTCCTTGAGGTTCACGCGCGCCTCGGCGGCGATGAAGCGCTGCATGATCGCGTGGCGGTTCATCTCGAGCGAGAAGAAGAGCACGGGCAGGCTCTTCTCCAGCACGACGTGCGCGACGATGTTCTGCGCGAGCGCGGTCTTGCCCTGCGACGGACGCGCCGCGATCAGGATCAGGTCGGACTTCTGGAAGCCGGTCGTCATGCGGTCGAACGCGCGCAGTCCCGACGGCACGCCGGTCACGTCCTGCTTGCTGTGGACCGCCTTCTCGATCTGGTCGACGACCTCGTGGACGATCTCCTTGGCCGAGACGACGCCCTGCAGGGACTGGCGCTCGCTGACCTTGAGGATCGCGGCCTGGGCCGAGTCGAGGAGCTCCTTGGTGTCCTTCTCCTGCGCGTAGCACGAGGTGACCACGCCGGTCGCCGCGTTGATGAGGTCGCGCAGGAGGGCCTTCTCCTTGACGAGGCGCGCGTAGTACTCGACGTGCGCCGAAGTGGTGACCTTGTTGATCAGCTCCGCGAGCGCGGCGCCGCCGCCGGCCGAGTCGAGGTCGCCCTTCTTGCGCAGCTCCTCGGAGACGGTGACGAGGTCGACGGCCTGGCCCGCGTTGAACAGCGCGAACGCCGCGCGGAAGACGCGCCGGTGGGCGTCGAGGTAGAAGTCGGTCTCGTGGAGGGCGTCGAGCGCCTTCTCGGCGGCCTCGCGCTCGATGAGCATCGAGCCGAGGACGGCCATCTCGGCCTCGAGGGCCTGCGGCGGCTGGGCCGGATTCTGGGCCATGCCCTGGCCGTGCTACTCGCGGGCTGAGACGGTGACCTTGACCTTCGCGGACACTTCGGGCGCGAGGCGCAGCTCGACGTCGTGCTCGCCCGTCGTCTTCAGCGCGGTCTCGAGTCTCACCGAGTTCTTCGGCACGTCGTAGCCGGCGGCCTTCAGGCTCTTGAGCACGTCGGTCTTGCCGACGGAGCCGAACAGCTTGCCTTCCTCGGACGCGGGCATCGAGAACGTGAGGTTCACGCCGGCCAGCTTCTCGGCCAACTCCTTGGCGGTCTTGACCTCGGCGGCGACGACGGAGGCGCGCTTCTCCTTGCCCTTCTCCCAGTACTTCAGGCTCGCGGGCGTGGCCGGCTCCGCGAGCTTGCGCGGGAGCAGGAAGTTGCGCGCGTAGCCGTCGGCGACGTCCTTGACGTCGCCGGAGCGGCCGAGATGGTCGACGGTCGTGCGAAGGATCACTTTCATGGGACTCTTACCTCGATTCGGAAGCGGGGCTTCAGCGGGAGACGTAGTGCATCAAGGCCAGGTTGCGCGCGCGCTTGATCGCGCGCGTCAGCTGGCGCTGGTGGGACGCGCAGTTGCCGGTGATGCGCGCCGACAGGATCTTGCCGGTGTCGGTCGTGAACGTGCGCAGGATCTGGATCTGCTTGTAGTCGATGTCGCGCACCTTCTCGGCGCAGAAGCGGCAGACCTTGCGGCGGGCCGGGTACGGCGCCCGGCGCCCGCCCGGACGGCGCGCGGCGGAGGAAGAAGCGGACGGAGCTGAGGGTGCGGCGGCGCCCGCGGCGGCTTCGGGAGCCGCGGACGACGCGGCGGCAGGATCGGCAACCATTAGAACGGAACCTCCTCAATGTCGGCGCCGGCCGGCGTCTCCGGCTCCGCGCCGCCGGACGCGCCAGACGCGCCGGACGACGAAGACTTCTCGAGAATCTGCACGCGGCGCGCCTCGACTTCGAGCTTCGTGCGCTTGGCGCCGGCGTCCTTGTCCTCGATTTGATAGCTGCGCAAGCGGCCCTCGATGTGGACCGGGCTGCCCTTCTTCAAGACTTTGCCGCAGCGCTCCGCGGCCTCGCGCCACACCGAGATGTCGACGTAGCTGGTGTCGTCCTTCCACTCGCCGCTCTTCGGGTCCTTGAAGCGGCGGTTGACCGCGATGCTGAAGCGGCACATCGCCACTCCGCTCGCGGTGTACTTGAGCTCGGCGTCGCGCGTCAGGCGTCCGGTCAGCAGGACGGTGTTCTGCTCGGGCAGGCGGATTTCGGCCATCTTAACCTCTCTACGCCTGCACGGCGGCCGGCGGCGCGGCGGGCTTCGCCTTCTTCGGCTTCTTCTCGCGCATCTTGCGGTCGCGGACCAAGACGGTCATGTCGCGCAGGACGCTGTCGGACACGCTGAAATTGTGCGCGAGCTTGCGCAGAAGCGCCGGAGCGGCCTTGTACTTCATGTACACGTACACGCCCTCGCGCGCCTTGCCGATGAAGTGCGTCAGCTTGCGGCGGCCCCAGATCTCCTGGTTGACCACCTCGCCGCCTTCGCCGGCGATGGACACCTTGGTTTTCTCGACAAAATCCGCGACCTCGGGGTCGGACATGACCGGCTTGAGGATCAGCACCGTTTCGTAAATCTGCATGATGAGCGATACTATACCAAAAGCCGCCGTCGATGACAAGTTTTTTCCCGGACGCCTTGACGCTCGCGCGGGCCGGTGTTAAGCTTCCTTCTGATAAGCGATGAACCCGCTCGCGTTCGCCGCACTTCTGCTGGCCCTCCCGCTCCGCGCGGAGTCCTTCCAAGCCTGGTCGGCGCGCGCCGCGCGCGCCGAGAAGCGCAAGGACTACCGGCAGGCGCTCGAGGACTATTCGAACGCCCTCTCGTCCTGGCAGGAGGGCGACGGCGAGCGTGCCCGCGCCCAGGCCTACTGCGCGCGGGCGGCTCTCTGGGAGCGCCGCGGCGACAACGCGCGCGCGCTCGCGGACTACTCGACGTGCCTCAAGACGGACCGGAAGAACGCGAAGGCCTTCGACCGCCGCGGGCGCCTGCGGCTGAAGCTCGGGGAGGTGCAGCAGGCGATCGGCGATTTCTACAAGGCGACCGCCGTCAAGATCGACTACGGCGAGGCCTACGCCGACCGCGCGCGCGCCTACGAGCTCTCGGGCGACAAGAAATTCGCGCGCGAGGACTACAGGCACGCGTGCGACCTCGGCGTCTCGGCGGCGTGCGCGAAGCTCCACCCCTCGAAGAAGAAGAGCGGCGGCTCGAAGCCCCGCGCCGCGGCCGCGACCGCGGCGACCGTGGCCGCGTGCCGCGACGCGGCCACCGCCTGCGCGGACGCGGGCGAGGCGCTCGACGCCTGCGTCGCCAAGCTCCCGTCCTGCTCGGACGCGTCGGCCCGCGGCTGCTGCCCCTCCGCGTGCAAGAAGGACTTCCGCCGCGCGCTCGACGAAGGCCACAGCGCGGCCGAGGCCTTCCGCGGCGTCTTCGCGGGCTCGCGCTGCGTCGTCCCCGCGCCGCCCGAGCCGACGGAGAAGCCCAAGTAGCCGCACACTGGTTGACAATGGATGGCGACGAACGTACACTGTGACTGTTCCGCGGCAAAGTCCGCTTGAATCCGGCGCAGAACAACGCTCCCCATGAAGAAAAAACGCCGCTCGGCGAAGAGAACGCTGACGGGCCCGGTGCCCGACGTGATGGACATCAAGACTCTCGCGCACTATCTCGGGCTGGGCCGTTCGAAGATCTACGGGCTGATCCGCATGAGGAAGATCCCGGCCTCGCGCATCGGCCGCCAGTACCGCTTCTCGAAGGAGCTCGTCGACGCGTGGCTCAAGGACCGGCTCATCATCTCCCAGGAGTCCCAGATCGCCCTGTTCGAGAAGACCGAGCGCTGAGCGGACCCCTCCGACGAAGGCCCCCGACGACGTCTCGTCGGGGGCCTTCTCTTTCTCCGTCGGGGCCCCGACGAGGAAAACTTGCGTCTCCGACGGGGATATGCTAGGGTTTCCGTCGAAGCGACAAGGGATAGAGGCACCGTCCCGACATTCAAGGAGGACATCAGAATGGCTGAGAAGGTCCAGAAGGTCGGCGTTGAGCGCGTGCAGGGTTTCCTTTACTACATCGACAAGCAGGGCGACGTCTCGCGCGCGAAGATGGCCCGCGGCGGCAAGAAGGGCGGAAAGCCGGAGAAGGTCGCGAAGGTCGGCGTGAAGAAGCAGGCCGGCTTCCTGTACTTCCTCGACAAGAAGGGCGACATCTCCCGCGCGAAGATGGTCAACGCGTAAGAACGTCGTTTCTCAAATCGCCGAACGAGACCCCCGGCGCGAAAGCGCCGGGGGTCCATTTTTTGCATAATCCGACGGTGGCAGAGCCAGTCCTCATCGTCGGCCCCGGCGCGATCGGCCTCGCGCTGGCCTCGGGCTTCCGCCGGGCGGGGCGACGCGTCGCGCTCCTCGGCCGCACTCCCGCGGGAGAGCGCGCGCTCGCGGCGAAAGGCTTCACCGTCGAAGCCCCAGGCGGGAGCCGCGCGCGCGTGCGCGGCGGGCTCGTGGCCGCGCGCTCGCTGCGCGGACCCCTGCCGGCCGTCTTCTTCTGCGTGAAGTCCGGCGACGCGGCGCGCGCGGCCGCGGCCGCGCGGCGCTGGGTCGGCCCGCAGACGGTCGTCGTCGCCCTGCAGAACGGGATCGGCCACGAGAAGGTCTTCCGCCGCGTCTTCGCCCCGCGGCAGACGGTGATCGGGGTCTGCTACTTCGCCGCGGATCGCCCGGCCCGCGGCGAGCTGCGGCTCAACGGCGGCGAGGACGTCCTGCTCGCGCGCCGGGCCGAGAACGAGACCGCGCTGGCCACGGCCGCGGGCCTGCTGACGACCGCGGGCTTCCGCGTCCACATCAAGGAGAGCGAGGCCGGCATGCTGTGGACGAAAGCCGCCTTCAACGCCGCCGTGAACCCGCTCGGCGCGGCCTGCGCGGTCGAGAGCGGGCGCCTCGCCGAGGACCCGGCCCTGCGCGAGCTCTCGCTGAAGGCCCTGGCCGAGGCCGCCGCCGCCGCCGAGGCCGCCGGCCACCCGCTCGACTACCCGGACATGGCCGAGAAGCTGATCGCGAGCGGCCGCAACGCGCCGCGCCAGCGCAACTCGATGCTCCAGGACCTCGCGGCCGGCCGCCGCACCGAGGCGAAGGCGATCCTGGGGCCGCTGCTCGCGGCCGCGCGCCGGCACGGCACGCCCGCGCCGACGCTCGAGCTGCTCGCCGACGTGATCGCCCGCCTCGAGCGCCGGCTCGCGCGATGAGCGCCCGCCTACTCGACGGACGCGCCCTCGCCGCCGGGCTGCTCGCGCAGGCGCGGCGCCTGTCCCGCGGCGTCCGCCGCGCCCGTGGCCGCGGCCCGCGCCTGGCGCTGGTCGTCGCGGGCGGCGAGGCGGCCGCGAGCTACCTCAAGGCGAAGCTGCGCGCCTGCGCGGCGGCCGAGGTCGAGGCCTCGGTGCACCGTCTCTCGCCCGGACCGCGCGCGAAGACGCTCGGGCTGCTCGCCGATCTCGCGTCCGACGCCGGCGTCGACGCGCTGATCGTCGACACGCCTTATCCGCGCGGGCTTTCGGGCGCCGACGTCGCGGCCGCGATCCCGCCGGGCAAGGACGCCGAGGGCGTGACTCCCGAGATCTACGGCCGGCTCTTCCTCGCGAAGTCCTGGGACGAGGCCGCGCGCCTGATCGCGCCGTGCACGGCGCTCGCGCTCGCGCGCCTGGTCCTCGCCGCGAAGGTCCCGCTCGCCGGCCGCCGCGCGCTCGTGCTCGGCCGCTCGACGACGGTCGGCCGCCCGGCCGCGCACCTGCTGTCGACGCTCGACCTGACCGTGACCCTCGCGCACTCGCGCTCGAGGAACCTCGCCGCGCTGTGCCGCGAGGCCGACGTGCTCGTCGCCGCGGCCGGGATCCGCGGCTTCGTGAAGGCGTCCTGGATCAAGCGCGGCGCGCTCGTGCTCGACGCGGGCATCCACGCCGCCGGCGGCCGCGTGGCCGGCGACGTCGCGCCCGGCGCCGAGCGCCGCGCCGGCGTCCTCACGCCGGTCCCCGGCGGCGTCGGCCCCGTCACGACCGCGGCCGCCGTACTCCAGGCCGTGCGCCTCGCCGCGGCGCGCTGACGGTCGACTCGAGACGCGGCCAATATTGACAGAACGCCCGCGGGCTGATACCCTGCGCTGAGGAACCCTTGGACGACGCGGCGAACTCGGCGGAAAAAATACTGGCGCGATGGGCGGGCACTTTGCCGCACCACCCGTACATCGATTTCGCTCGAAGGCTTTCGATCACGTCCGCCGCGGAAGCCCCGACCTTCGTCCTCCGCCTCATGACGCTCTACGACGTCCGCACGCCCCAGACTCCCTGCACTTTGCCGTTCAAAACGGACGCGCCGCCTCCGGCGACGGACGTCTGGAGCCTGAAGGTCAACCTGAAGAACGACTTCATTTGGGAGGAGACCCAGGCGGTCGTGCCGCTGTCGGCGACGCCGGAGACCTGCGCGCTCTGCTCGGGCTCGGGCAAGCGGCCCTGCAAGACCTGCAACGGCAGCAAGAAAATGCCTTGTCCGGACTGCCTCGGTCCGGCGCGCCGCCTTTGCTCGGAGTGCGAGGGGAAGGGAAAGCTCGCGTGCGTGTTCTGCAAGGGCACCGGCCAGGTGGCCAGCAGCCGCGACCATACGACCCCGTGTCAGAACTGCGCCGGCAGCGGCGGTCCCGTCTGCCCCACGTGCGAGGGCAAGCCCCTCGACTGCGCTCAGTGCAAGAACACGCGGGAGGCTCCGTGCACGGTCTGCAAGCTGAAGGGCGAGGGCCCCTGCGCGGACTGCGGCGGCGACGGGCAAACGCTCAAGGCGCGCAACTATCAGATCGAGTACCAGCCGCTCCTCGAGCGGCGCGTTTGCTCCGACCCGCAGACGCCCCCGGGACTGCTGCCGGCGGAGTACCCGAGCGAAGCGCCGAGCCCCGTCTTCGCCGAAGCGGAGAACGACAAGATCCCCGCGCTCCAGGATCAGCTCCCGCGCGCCGACGTGCGCGCGGCGCTGGACGCGCTGCTCGAGCGCTCCAGCGCGGCGGCGAAGGAATTCACGGGCGAAGCCCGGGTCATCCGGCGCCGCATGACGGTGGAGAAGATACCGGTCTATTCCGTCGCCTACGAGTTCGAAGGAAAAAAATACTCGTGCTGGGCCGGCTCCCTCGGCGGCAAGGTCGTCGCGGCGGCGACGCCGTTCACCGATCTCTCGGAGCTCTGGGCCAAGGAGGCGCTGGAGCGCGCGGCTCAGCGGGATTTCGCGCGCGCCGAGGATCTCCTCAAGAACGCGTCGGAGCTCGCTCCCGGCCCGTGGCTGGACGGCCTCAAGGAGAAGATCGACGCGATCCGAGCGACGAGGCGGCCGCTGAACCTGCCCCTCCTCTTCGGGCTCGCCGCGATGCTCGTGGCGACCGGGGCCCTGGCCGCGACGCACCGGCTCAGCCACCATCTGTTGTGGCCTTGCGTCGGATACCTCGCCGCGTGCGCCGCGGGGCTTTTGGCCTCTTGGCTGCTGGTCGCGCCCCGCCTCGGCGCGCGCGGCGCCTCGGCGGCGTCCGCGGCCGCGACGGCGGGCATCTTCTTCCTCTTCTCCGCGATCAACCCGTTCCTGCGTCTGGACGCCGCGGAGCTCCAGCGCTTGCTCCACGGGCGCTTCGGAGACGACATCCCCGCGATCCTCTCCGAAGACGACGACTATTATTTGGCGTCCTTGATCGAGGCCTATCAGCCGCTGGGCGTGGACACCCAGGCCCTCAGCGACGCCCTCGAAGCCAACCGGCGGCGCATCGCGGCCGAAAACGCGCGGCGCACGGAGCTGAAACGCCAGGAGGACGAGAGACTGCGCCAAGAGCAGCTCGCGCGCGAACTCCGGCGGCGGCGAGCGGCCGAGGCGATCGCCGCGGAGGAGGCGGCGGAGGCGAAGGCGCGCGCGGCGGCCGCGGCGAAAGCGAAGACGAAGAAGAAGAAAAAGAAGAAGCCCGCGTCCAACTGAAAGCCCCCGACCTTTCGGCCGGGGGCGGTGTCAGCCCTTCACGCAGAGCGCCTGCTTGAGCTCGGCGACGATCTCGACGAGGTCGCTCTGGTTCGCCATCACTTCCTCGATCGGCTTGTAGGCGGCCGGAATCTCGTCGACCACGCCCTCGTCCTTGCGGCACTCGACGCCGGCGGTCTGGCGCGCGAGGTCGCTGGCGTGGAAGCGGCGGCGCGCCTCCGAGCGCGACATCGCGCGGCCCGCGCCGTGCGAGCAGGACGAGAACGACTCCGGCTCGCCCTTGCCGCGCACGATAAACGACTTCGTGCCCATAGAGCCCGGGATGATGCCCATGTCGCCGACGCGCGCGCGCACTGCGCCCTTGCGGGTCACCAGCACGTCGCGCCCGAAGTGCGTCTCCATGATCGCGAAGTTGTGATGGCAGTTGACCGACAGCTCCGCCGTCGGCTCGACGCCGAGAGCGCGTCCGACCTGATCCAACACGCGCGCCATCATGATCTCGCGGTTCGTCAGGGCGTAGTCCTGCGCCCAGAGCAGATCGCGCAGATAAGCGTCGTACTCCGGCGTGCCCGCCGCGAAATACGCGAGGTCCGGGTCCGGCAAAGACACGAACATCTTCTTCATCAGGCCCTTGGCCGACAGGATGTGCCGCTCCGCCAGGCTCTTGCCGATGTTGCGCGAGCCCGAGTGGAGCATGACCCAGACGTTGTCTTCCGTGTCCACGCAGACCTCGATGAAGTGGTTGCCGCCGCCGAGCGAGCCGAGCTGGCGCAGGGCCTTGTTCTTCAAATCCTGCACGCCCTTGTGCAGGTCGCCGAACTCCGCCCAGCGCGTCCACGACTGGGCGCGCGGGTCCGGATCGCGGTTCTGGTTGAACCCGACCGGGACCGAGCGCTCGATCTGTGCGCGCAGCTCCGCGAGCTTGCCATCCAGCCGCGAAGACGTCACTCCCTTCAGCTTCACCGCGCACATGCCGCAGCCGATGTCCACGCCGACGGCCGCCGGCACGACGGCGCCCTCGGTCGCGATCACCGAGCCGACGGTGGCGCCCTTGCCCAGGTGCACGTCCGGCATGGCCGCCACGTGCCGGAACACGAACGGCAAAGCCGCGATGTTCTTCAGCTGCGTCAGCGCCTGGTCCTCGACCGTGCGCGACCAGATCTTCACAGGCACGCGCGCGTCCACGATCTTCTTGATCGGCATTGTGTCCTCTCGGGTCCAGCTTAACAGACGGAAATCGGAGCCGCCACTCGGTATCGAGCCGAGGTCACTCGTTTACGAAACGAGGGCTCTGCCTTTGAGCTATGGCGGCGAAATCGGGACGCTGTTATCATTGGAGGCGTGCAGTCGCTGAACGAGTGGCGGATTCACATGACGCGCGTCGAGGTCGCGCCCGGAATCGATGCATGGACGGGACTGCTGTTAGCGTTCTGCGCGCTGGCGATCCTCGCGGCCGTGATCGCGTTCAGCGTTTCGTTCTGGCGCGCCGCGCGCTCGCCGAAGGACGATGAGGCGAACCCCGTGCTCGGGTTCCGCTTGCCGCCGGCGGGGACGGGCGGTAATTCGTCGATGAGCGGCTGGGACATCGCGAAGTTGATGGCATTGATCCTGCTCTTGGTGTACACCGGCCTCCAAATGCTGATCACGGGCCACGCCTCGGGCCACCATCACGGAACGTATTATTCGGCCGACGGCCCGCCGGTGCGCTTCGCCGGAGGACTTCTCCTCTTCTGCGTCGGACTTCTCGTCGCGGCGGGCGTGCTCGCGCGCCGAAATCCCGGACCTCCGACGGACGTCTAGCCGCCGAACGAGCCCGCGGCGGGACGGCCGCCCCGCCGCGGGCTTTACGGCTTCGTGAACGGCGCGGAGCCGATCACGAAGGTGTTGCCGGACTTCTTCGCCAGCTCCGCCATCACCTGCAGCTCCTTGAGCCGCAGGATCGACGGGTTCTCCGCGATGAGCTTGGCCGTGTTGAGCTGGCAGCGCGTCGCCGCCAGCTCCTCGCGGGCCGTGATCAGCGCGGCCTGCGCCGTGCGCTCGGCCTCCGCCGTCTTGATCAGCAGCGTCTTGATCTCGCCCGGCAGGACCACGTCCTTCACGCCGCACGACGCGAGCTCCAGGCCCGCCTCGCCGGCTCGCGGGCGCACCTTCTGCGCCAGCTCCTCGGACAGGGCGTTCTTCTTGGCCAGCAGCTCGTCCAGCGTCTGCGCGCCGACGATGTCCCGCATCGCCAGCTGCAGCGTCTCGTACAGGAACATCACGTAGTTCTGCACCTGCGTCAGCGCCTTCGCCGGATCGACCACGCGGTACTGCGCGATCAGCGTCAGACGCAGCGGCAGCTTGTCCGAGGTCATGATCTCCTGACCCGCCACCGACAGCGACGCCAGGCGCACGTCCACGAGCGCCGCCTCCCGCCGCGGGAACACCCGCGACAGCCAGTAAACGCCCGGACCCAGCGTCTTCTCGTAGCGGCCGTCCGCGTAGACGACCGCCTTCTGCGACTCCATCACCTTCAGACGACGGAACAGCTCGAACATCACGATCACCTCCTTTTCATTTTTGAAAACGGCCCCGTTCCCGCGTCGACCGCGACGGCCCGACGACGGCGGGCGGCTCCGCGATCCGCCGCCCGGCAAGGTCACCGCGCCGCTGCGCTGCTCTGCAGGATCTTCGCGGGAACGGAGCTTTCTTTGCACCCGGCTCTCCTTATGGGGGAGGTGGGGAGTCGAACCCCTGGTTTCCAGGCGCGGTTTCCATCACAGTACGCTCCGTACCGATCTCAGGCTTTGGAGCGCTGCCAGCCGCGCCGATCGTTGGGCTCGGAGGGAATCGAACCCCCACGCGCTCTCGCGCCCGCGGCTCTCGACCGCGGATGTCTTCCGTTCCATCACGAGCCCGAAAATTGGCGGCCTCTGGCGGTACTGACCCGCCGTTCCCCGATCGAGAATCGGATGTCCTAGCCATTAGACGAAGAGGCCCTTACCCCGTGCGGATCCTGCCACCGCATCCTCCCGCTGAAAACGGGATGTCCTTCTTTTAGACGAACGGGGTCAGATCGTGCCGGTGTCGCAGACGACACGCGAACTATCTCTGGAGCTAGTTGGCGTGACGCTTTCGACACCCGGACTCTCGCCGAAAATAAAATCATTGGCGGGGGTGGGACTCGAACCCACCTGCAGGAGACTATGAAACTCCCCGGCTTCCCCGAGCCGTACCCCGCCGTGTGGCCGAGGAGGGATTCGAACCCTCAGCGGCGCGCTTTTGAGACGCGCGTGTCTTCCGTTCCACCACCCGGCCGAAACTGGTGCCGACGCGAGGACTCGAACCTCGACTGGACGCGTTCTGACCGCGCCGCCTCTTCCGTTGGGCTACGTCGGCGAAATGGTCCGGGCTGGAGGAGTTGAACCTCCGCCTCCCCGTCCCGAACGGGGCGCGCTGCCGTAACGCTTAGCCCAGAAATTTTCCCCGACCCTGAGTCGAACAGGGGCCTGCTCTTTGTAGGAGAGCCGCGCTGCCGTTACGCTACCGGGGCACGAAAATCTGCGGAGGTGGGATTCGAACCCACGTGAGCCGGGTTAACGGCCCGGTGCCTACCATTCGGCCACCCCGCAAGAAATTGGCGGCCGCGACGGGACTCGAACCCGCTGGGACCGGATTGACGATCCGGCGCCTCGTCGCTTCGGCAACACGGCCAAAAATTCCCACGACCCTTCGCCCTCGCCGGGACTCGAACCCGGAACTGCTCCTTAGGACGGAGCCGTGATGCCGTTTCACCACGAGGGCAGACTCGCGGGCGAAAGCCCGCGGAAGAAATTGGTGGAGCTGCCGGGAACCGCCCCCGGAACTGGACGCTGCGAGTGTCCCGTGATCCTGATTTCACCACAGCCCCGAAATGGAGGCACGGGCCGGAGTCGCACCGGCGCGTGGCGGTTTTGCGGACCGCTGCCTTTCTGCTTGGCGACCGTGCCGAGATGGCGGAGCAGGCAGGACTCGAACCTGCAGTCGCGGTTTTGGAGACCGCTGGTTTGCCGTTAACCGACCGCTCCATGAACGGCGGTAGGGAGAGGAATCGAACCCCTAAGCGGCAGAGCCGCCTACTCCGTTTCGAGCGGAGCTCCTCGTCCATTCGGACCCCTACCGTAGAACGTCGAAATTTGAGAAGGGGGCGGGAGCCGATCCCCGCAAGCCGCTGGCGCGGCCGGCCGGTGCACGGGCGTCGCGCCGTCACTTGCGCGGCGACCGTGCGCCAATTTGGACCCCTTCAAACTTCTCGGAAGGCGGGAGAGTCGAACTCCCACCGGAACGCTCCGGACCGGTTTAGCGGACCGGCGCGACAATCCGATATTCGCCTGCCTTCCTAAGAATTACCGGTTCCAGGTGCTGCCCCTGGCGTGCGCGTGGCGCTTCCGCTTTACAGGCGGCTGGGTTCGCTAGGCTCCCAATCAACCGGTTCAGGTTCTCGAGGATGGGTTCGAACCACCGTTTCGGCGTTCAGGGCGCCGCGTCCTGCCGACTGGACGACTCGAGAATATTTTGTCGAGGCAGGACTCGCACCTGCACGGCCGCGTTCAAAGCGCGGTGGCCTACTCTTAGCCGACTCGACATTGTCAAAGAACGAAAAACTTGGGCTCGCCAGGTATCGCGCCTGGTTCCCCGGTTTAAAAGACCGGTGCTCATCTGCTAAAGCTTCGGGCCCTCAAAGAACGAGACGACGAACGGCGCCGCGGCTCCGATTCGAACGGAGTTCTCCCGCTTTTCAAGCGGGCGCTATTCCAAACCAGCTCCCACGGCAAAACCTGGGGCGACCAGCCGGATTCGAACCGGCTCCGAGAGGGTCACGGCCTCTCGTGCTGCCCTTACACTATGGCCGCCGACATCTTTACGCGTGCGTCAAACCGTAGGCCCGGGAGGATTCGAACCTCCATCAACTCTCTAATCAGGAGAGTGTGTTGACCGGCTTATAAGGCCGGCGTGTTGCCGTTACACCACGAGCCCGTCGTTCCCCCGGGAGGATTTGCACCTCCGTCTCCGCGTTCGAAGCACGGCATGCTCCTGCTGCACCACGGGGGCCCTGAAAACGAAAAACCCATGCTCCGAACTTCGAGCATGGGAACCTTTCCTCGAGACGTCGAAAGGGGCTTCTACATATGAGCTCCCACGCCCAGACCCGTCGTTTTAGCGCTGCACCGCATATAGACTTCCTCAGGCAAAGCGCGACCGATCCATTGCCTCGGCGCAAACGATCGCGCCGCGGTTATGGCTGGATTCGACTGCTGTAGATGCTTGGTCATGTGCGTGTTCGCGTCAATAAAAAAGCCACGGGATTCCGCGCGAGGAACAAAAATCGCGCGCCGTGACTGGAGTGATTATAGCAGATGGACTGGATTTGTCAAGGCCCACGGGACCTAGGCGGCCGATGTGTTAAGATGCGCGCATGATCCTCGCCGCGTGCCTGAGCTTCGTGTCGACGATGCTCGGCGGCCTCACGAGCCTCAAGTACCGCGACCAGCTCCACCTGATCCTCGGCTTCGCGGCCGGGGTCCTGCTCGGCGTCGTCGCGTTCGACCTGCTTCCGGAGATCATGGAGCGCGTCCGCGCGAGCGGGCTTTCGCCGCGGGCGCCGATGGTCGCGCTCGTCGTCGGCTTCTTCGCCTTCCACATCGCGGAGCGCACCGCCGTCATCCACCAGGTCCGCTACCGGCACGGCAATCCCGACGGCCGCAGCCCCGAGGTCGGCATCCTGTCCGCGCTCGCGCTGACGGGGCACTCGTTCATGGACGGCGTGGGCATTGGGCTCGGCTTCCAGGTCTCGACGGCGGTCGGCGTCGCCGTGGCCTTCGCCGTCGTCTCGCACGATTTCTGCGACGGCCTCAACACGGCGTCGCTGATGCTCGTCAACCGCAATAGCTCGCGGCGCACCCTCGCCTTCGTCGTCCTCGACGCGGCCGCCCCTCTCTTCGGCGCGCTCTCCACGAAGCTCTTCGTCCTGCCCCAGCCCTGGCTCGTTCTCTATCTCGGCTGCTTCGCGGGCTTCCTGCTCTGCATCGGCACCACCGACATCCTCCCCGAAGCCTACGAGCACAAGCTCTCGTTCAAGCCGATGTTCATGGCCGTGCTCGGCGCCGTCCTGACTTTCTTCTTCACGAAATTCGCTTGATCCCGCCGGTCCTCTTCGAGAAAGGGCCAACTCGTTGCGGCCAATCTTGATGGGAGGAGGTGGCTCTTATGACGACGAAATTCTCCCGGCTGCTCGCGCTTTCGCTCTGCGCGTACGCGGCGTCCGCCGGCGCCGCGCCGCAAAGGCTTTCCCCCGCGGCTCAGGATCAGTTGCGCGTCCGCGTCGAGGAGGGCCGGCTCGGCCAGCCGCGCTGGCCCGATTTCCGGGACTACCGCGAGGAGCTGCGCGACTTCTACCAGTCGCAGGGCTACGCGCTGGCCTGGACGCGCGACGACCGGCCGTCGCCGCAGGCGCGCCGGCTCGCCGAGCTCTTCGCGACCGCCGACGACAAGGGCCTGCTCGCCGAGGACTACGGCGGCCGCGCGTGGACGGAGCGTCTCGCCCAGCTGAAGCGGCGCTCGCCTCCGGCCGCGGAGGACGAGCTCGTCGCGATCGACCTGGAGTTCACGGCGACGACGATGCGCTACGCGACCGATCGCCGCGTCGGGCGGATGAGCCTGGTTCCGTTCCGCTTCGACCTGGGCGCCGGCCAAGGTTCGCTGCGCCTGGCCCAGTTCCTCCGGGATCGCGTCGAGGAGGCGCTCGATGTCGACGCGGCTCTCGACGCGCTGGAGAGGCCGCCGAGAAATCCTCCGCTCACCGCGCGCCGCCAGCCGAGCGCTCCGCGGCTCAGGAGCCTGCCATGAAGATTCCCCCGGGACTCGGACGCGCGCTGATCCTCTGCGCTTGGGCGATGTACCTCGCGGCGCTCTTCCTTCCCGCCGTGGACGTCGACCTGTTCGCGGCGCCGCACCTCCTGGTCGCCCAGCTGAAGGGCTGGGAGGCGGCGCTGTTCTCGCTCGCGATCTTCCGGGGATTTCTCGACGAGCCGTCCGCGCGCGGGCTCTGGTACCTGCTGATCCCGCTCGGGAACATCGCCCTGCTGACGTGCCCGCTGGAGCTGCTGGTCCACCATCATCTGCGGCGCCTGGCCCTTCCCGTCACCGTCCTCAGCGTGCTGGCCTTGCTCTGCGTGGCCCTCCTGCCGGTGATCGAGGGACCGACGTTCGCCGCGCGCCACGCCGGGCACTTCCTCATGCTCGCGGCCTTCGCGGTCCTGACCGCGGGCAACGTCGCCTTGGTCAACGAGGGGCGCGAGCCGTCGCCGGCGCTGAGCCGCTGAGCTCCAGGTACTGACCCGCGGCCATCGTGAGGCCGCGCTCGCAGGAGATGAAGAAGGAGCGGTAGGGACTCCCGTCCGCCTCCACGGCCTCCGGGATCACGCCGTGGCGGCGGATCAGTTCCTCGACCGCGGCCTGGCCGCGCGCGACGTCGCGGCCCAGCTTGCGCCGGCCGTTCAGCCACATCAGTCCCAAGTGGAGCCAGTGCGCGCGGTGATAGCCGGGAGCCAAGCGCGTGAGAAGAGGAACGGTCCGAGAGTCGTAAGCCTCCGCGGCCGCGCGCATGGGCCAGGGCTCGTCGAGGCGCAGGGCCTCGAGGCGATCCGCCGCGGCGCCGAGAACGTCCCGCGGATACGACTCGAGGTACAGGGCGAGCACGGCGCCGTCCACACTCAGGGCGTCGGTGCGGGCGTGATCGCGGAAGCCGTCTCCGCGCCAGCGCTCCTTCCACAGGCGCTCCGCGAACGCGACCGCGCCGCTGCGCGTCTTGAGGCCGAGCTCGGACGCGCGCCGCAGCATCATGAGAACGCAGAGGTTGTTGTACGTGGACGACGGCCGGCGGATCGTGTCCACCCAATCGCCGGCCATGCGCTCGGAGACCAGCCCGTCCTCGATCCAGTCGGCCTCGTAACGGTCGATGAGCTCCTGAAGAGCGCGGCGCCGCTCCTCGTCGGGGCCGCGGCCGCGCTTCTTCGCCAGCTCCGCGTGCGCGAAAACGAGCCACGGCAGGCCGTCGCCGCGGTGCCAGGGATAGTCGAAGCCGCGCGCGGCGCGAAAACAGCTCGGCACGCGCCCCAGGCGCGCCGACTCGCGCGTCATCAGGTCGATCTGCCCCGCGAGATACTCGACGCCGAGCGTCGTCCAGGCTCCGGTCAGCGCCTTGCCGAAATCGGCGATCCACAGATAGCGGAAATGGCCCTCGCCCGCCCATAAGACGGAGCGCGCGTTGCGGCGCAGGGCGGCGGCCGCGACGTCCGCCGGAGCCTGCTCGGGCGCGCGCGGAAGCCCGCGCAGGCACACGCGCCAGGAATCGGCCGCGTTCAGCGCCAGGCCCCAGAACATCTCGGGCGTGACGTCGTACGGCCCGACGATCACGGCCGCGTCAGCCGACCAGGGCCGCGGACTTCGAGGACGACTCGGACTTCTTGTCCCGGCCCAGCCACGGGTAGCGGTAGTCGCGCGGCGGGTCGAACGTCTCCTTGATGGTGCGCGCCGAGGTCCAGCGGATCAGGTTCAGGAAGGAGCCCGCCTTGTCGTTCGTCCCGGAGGCGCGCCCGCCGCCGAACGGCTGCTGGCCGACCACCGCGCCCGTCGGCTTGTCGTTGATGTAGAAGTTGCCGGCGGCGTTCTCGAGCGCGATCTCGGCCTCGAGGATCGCCGCGCGGTCGCGCGCGAAGACCGCTCCCGTGAGCGCGTACGGCGAGGTCTCGTCGGCCAGCTTCAGCGTCTCCTTCCACTTGCGCTCGGGATAGACGTGGATCGTCAGCACCGGCCCGAAGATCTCCTCGCACATCGTCGTGCTCTTCGGATCGCCGCTCTCGATCACGGTCGGGTGGATGAAGTAGCCCTTCGAGTCGTCGCAGGCCCCGCCGAAGATCACCTTGTTGGACTTGTCCTTCTTCGCGTTGGCGATGTAGCCCTTGATCTTGTCGAAGGCCTTGCGGTCGATGACCGAGTTGACGAAGCAGCCCGGGTCCTCGGGACTGCCGACCTCGATCGTCGCGAGCATGTCCTTGACGGCCTTGCGCACCTTCGGCCAGAGGTCCGCCGGGATGTACGCGCGCGACGCGGCGGAGCATTTCTGCCCCTGGTACTCGAAGGCTCCGCGCACGAGCGCCGTCGCCACGGCGTCCGCGTCGGCCGAGGAGTGGACGACGAGGAAGTCCTTGCCGCCGGTCTCGCCGACCAGGCGCGGGTAGGATTTGTACCTCGGCAGGTTCTGCGCGGCCGCGTTCCACATCGAGTGAAACACCCCGGTCGAGCCCGTGAAGTGGATGCCCGCGAAGTCCGCACTGCCGAGCAGGACGTTCGAGATCTCGCTCGACGGTCCCGAGACCATGTTGATCACGCCCGGCGGCAGGCCGGCCTCCTCGAGCAGCTTGAGGATGTAGTAGCCCGAGAGCATCGCCGTCGAGGACGGCTTCCAGACCACGGTGTTGCCCATCAGCGCCGGCGCGGTCGGCAGATTGCCCGCGATCGCGGTGAAGTTGAACGGCGTCACCGCGTAGACGAAGCCCTCGAGCGGCCGGTACTGAAGGCGGTTCCAGGCCCCGCGCGAGCTGTTCGGCTGCTGCGCGTAGATCTCCTGCGCGAAATGCGGGTTGAAGCGGTAGAAGTCGATCAGCTCGCAGGCCGAGTCGATCTCCGCCTGATGCATGTTCTTGGACTGGCCGAGCATCGTCGCCGCGTTGAGCGTCCAGCGCCAGTCGCCGGCCAGCAGGTCCGCGGCCTTGAGAAAGACCGCCGCGCGCGCCTCGAAGGGCATCGCGGCCCAGTCCTTGCGCGCGCGCATCGCGGCCGCGACCGCCTTCTTGACCTCGGCGGCGCCGCCCTCGTGGACCCGGCCGATGACCTGGCCGTGGTCGTACGGGGAGCGGATCTCGTGCTTGTGCGAGGTCCGCAGCTCCTCGCCGCCGATGACCAGGGGAATCTCGGTCTTGCGGGCCTTCAGCTCGGCCAGCCGCGCGAACACCTTGGCTCGCTCGGGGCTTCCGGGCGCGTAGGAGAGGACCGGCTCGTTCAAAGGGGTCGGGATCGCGGGGCGGGAGTTCATGGGCCGATCATAACAATTTGAACGCGCCGTCCAGCGGGAGCCGGCCCTCATGTACAATACCGCCCATGGGACGCGAGATCGAGCGCAAATTCCTCGTCAGCGGCGACGGCTGGCGCGGCCGCGGACGCTCGGCGTCCCTGCGCCAGGGCTACCTCGCCGCCTCGCGCGAGCGCAGCGTCCGCGTGCGGCTCGAGGGCCGCGTCGGAACGCTGACGATCAAGGGCCCGTCGCGCGGCGCCGAGCGCGCCGAGTACGAGTACCGTATCCCCGCGCGCGACGCGGCCGAGCTCCTCGACCGCCTCTGCGAGCGCCCGCTGATCGAGAAGACGCGCACGCGCATAAAGCACGGAGGACTCGTTTGGGAAGTCGACGAGTTCCGCGGCGACAACGCCGGCTTGATCGTCGCCGAAGTCGAGCTCCCGCGCGCGGATCGGCGCGTCGCACTCCCGCCGTGGGTCGGGGCCGAGGTCACGAGCGATCCGCGCTACCTCAACGCCTCGCTGCTGCGCCGCCCCTATCGTCTCTGGCGCCGCCGCGGCTAGCGGTTCGACCGACCCCCCGCCGCTTTTGTAAAGTCACCGGAGTGAGCGACGACGAAGCGTTCGCCGAGGCCTTCAAGTCCAAGGCCCAGCAGCTGCTGGCTCTCATGTCCAGCCAGAGCCTGTCGCCCGAAGCGGCGCAGGAGGTGCGCGGCTTGCTCGGCCAAGCGAAGACGGCCTACGGAGAGGGCCGGATGGAGGACGCCGCCCTGCTCGCCGCGCAGGCGCTGCAGACGGCGAAGAAGAAATGAGCGCGGAAAAGGGCCGTCACCGCTCGGTCGGCGGCGTCCGGGCCTCGGTCAGCTCGGTGCCGACCCCGCTGCGGGCGATCGCGATGATCCGCAGCGGCGCGCCGTCTTTCTTTTCCTCGAAGACGTTGTCGAAGCCCGACCACAGCAGGCCGGGACTGCCGCGGCTCGCGGCCAGCGCGATCCGGGGGATGTAGGGACGGCCAACGGCGACGATCCGGTTCCCATCCAGGAAGAGGAGCTGAACGGCGGGCTCGCCGCGGGAGAGGTCCGCGGCCCAGCCGCGGTACGACGCCCGGCCGGCCTCGAGCGGGACGCGCTCGAACGAGCCGGCGAGCGCGCCGGCGGAAAGCCTGAGCTGGAGAGGCGCGGCCTCCGGCGGCGGAGCGGGCTCGCGGAAAAGAGACAGGCGATGCTTCAGGAGGACGGGCACGACCTCCAAAAGGGTCTTGCGCTCCGGCCAATGAGCGGCCAAGCCCTGCAGCTCGCCTCCGGCGAGCAGCTCTTCCCGCCACAGCTGGAGCTGGCCGCCGCGGTACGCGAGCCCCGCCGCGCCGTAGGCCGTGTTGACCAGCGCGGCCGCGGTGATCAAGCCCAACAGGAGCCTCCGCGCCGGACGCGGCGGAAGCGAGAAGAGCAAGGCCGCGTCGGCCAGCCAGAGCGGGTTGCTCAAGGTGACGTAGCGAGAGTTCAGGAACTGTTCGGGCCCGAAGCCCTGGCGTCCCAGGGCGATGAGGAACGCGGTGCCCGCCGCCCACGCGGCCCAGGACAGGAGGACGAGAGGCGGCTCGCCCTCGCCCGCGCGGCTCGACAAGGCGTGCCGGCCGGCCCAGAACGCGAGCGCGAGCCCCGCCGCCCCCGCGACGATCGCGCCCCCGCGCTCGTAGGCGCAGAGCGGAGAGCCGAGCACCGCCAGCCCGTCCAGCGCGCGCGAGCCCAAAGAGGCCGACGCGGCGTCCGGCCGCGGCACGGCGGCGAGCCCGTGAAAATAGAAGGCCATGACGGCCGCCGCCGTCGCGGACCAGGCCAGGCAGCGCTCGATGCGTCCCGCCCGCGGCCCCGCCGCCGTCAAGACGAGACCGACCGGCCAGACCACGGCGCCGCAGGCGAAGGAGTAGGAGGCGATCACGCCGCAGAGAGCGGCGGCGGCGAAGCCGCGGCGGCTCCCGGCGCCGAGCAGCGTCAGCGCGGCCATCGCGGCCAGCGCGCTGAGGAAATCGCACAGCTGGATGCCCACGAGCCAGTTCGCCCACTGGCTCAGCGAGAAGACGATGAGCGAGGCGAGGCCCCAGTGCCACGGGGAAGGCCGAGCGCGCGTCGCGCGGAGGGCGACGCCTAGAGTCGCCAGCGCGGCCGCCGCGTTGAGCGCGGCCTCCCAGCGCGTGTCCCAATGCGTGAGCCGGGCCAGCAGGACCAGCGCGGCGTTCGGAAAGAAGATCCGATGCTCGGCGTGCTGGACCCAGAGGTCGGCCAGCGTCAGGGTCCCGGAGAACGCCTTGTCGACGAGCCCGATCAGGAACCAATCGATGGCGAAGGGCACGTCCCGCGCGTATCGGAGGAGCAGGAGGACCAGCAGCAGGAACGGCGGCAGCGCGACAGCCGCGGCGAACGCGAGCCGGCTCCGTCCTTCCCGAGAGAACGGGCTCCGAGCGGCGCGAGCGCCGCGGGCGGCCGCGCGCCGCTGGCTAGTCGGTCGCACCGGCCACGCGCAGGAGCTCCGCGATCGTCGTGAGCCCCGCGGCGACCTTGAGCCAGCCGTCCATGAACAAGGTCTCCCCGCCGTCGGCGACGAACTGCGCGTACATGACGTCGAGAGAGGATTTCTTCAGGATCATCTGGCGCAGGCCCGGCGACATGCGCGCCATCTCGAACAGGAGCACGCGGCCCTTGTAGCCCGTCCCGCGGCACGTCGTGCAGCCGCGGCCGCTCACGAGCTTGGCCTTGGACAGGTCGAGCGGCAGGCCGCGCCGCTTCGAGATCTCCTCGAGGGCGGACTTCTCCTCGGGCGTCGGCGCGACGGACACCGCGCACTCCGCGCAGACGCGCCGCCCGAGGCGCTGGGCGAAGACCGCGGTCAGCGCGGAGCAGATCAGGAACGGCTCCAGGCCCATGTCGAGCAGGCGCGTGATCGCGCCGATCGCGCTGTTGGTGTGCAGGGTCGTCAGCACCATGTGGCCGGTCAGGGAGGCGCGCATCGCGATCTCGGCCGTCTCGATGTCGCGGACCTCGCCGACCATGATCACGTTCGGGTCCTGGCGCAGGATCGCGCGCAGGCCTTCGGCGAAGGTGAAGCCGACCTTCGGCTGGAGCATGCCCTGCGAGATGCCCGGGATGCGCTTCTCGATCGGGTCCTCGAGCGTGACGATGTTGCGGTGCGGCTCGTTGATCTCGGAGAGCAGGGTGTAGAGCGTCGTCGACTTGCCGCTGCCGGTCGGGCCGGTCACGATGATCATCCCCTGCGGCATGCGCACGAGCTCCACGAGCTTCGTCACCACCTCGGGCCGCAGGCCGATCTCCACCAGGCGCGGGACCGTCGTCTTGCGCGGGATCACGCGCAGGACGGCCTTGTCGCCGTTGGGCGTCGGGAACGTGGACAGGCGCAGGTCGATGTCCTGGCCGCCGACGTTCGTGGACATGCGCGCGTCCTCGGGCTTGCTGGTGCCGATGCCCTTCTCGGGGTCGAGGCCGCAGGAGACGCGGATGTTCGAGACGATGCGCAGCTTCAGCGCGTGCGGGATCTCGAGGACCTCCTCGAGCAGCCCGTCGATGCGGAAGCGGACGCGCACCAAAGTCTCGAGCGGCTCGAGGTGGATGTCCGAGGCGTCGACGTTCATCGCCTCCTGCAGGATCAGCCGGACCACCGCGGCGACGAGCCCGTCGTCCTCGCCGGGAGCCTTCGGCGCGGGCGAGCTGCCGCCGAAGAGGCCCCCGCTCTTGGGGGCGGCCTTCATCCGCTCCGCCATCAAATCCTCGAACAGCTTGCCCAGGCGCGTGACCTTCTTCACCTTCGGCGGCGCCTTCGCCGGCGCGGCCGGCGCGGGCGCGGGCTTCTTCTTGGCCTCCTCGAGGACGCGGACCTCGTGCGTGTCCAGCTCGTCGGCGCCGCGCTCGTCGGCCATCATGTCCTTCCACTGGTTCGTCGGCGGCGACGCCTCGGGCCCGGGGCTCGCGAGCGCGGCGCCCTCGAGCGGCGGGTAGCCCGGCAGGTTGATCTCGATCGGCTGCTCGATCGTCGGCGTGACGCCGTTCATCGGCTTCAGCGACTCGTTCAGGAAGCGGACCACGCCCTCGGCCGACGCCGCGTCGACCCGCGCCCAGGTCGCCAGGACGGACAGGCTCTTGGACTTGACCACGACGGGGTCCTCACGCAGCGCCTTGAGCTCGTCGGCGATGCGGCCGAAGCCGACCGCGATCGGCTTCGGCGCGGCGCCTCCGTGCCAGACCACGAAGACTCCGTCGAGACCCTTGAAGTGCGGCCCGTCGAGGTCGACGGCAAAAAGCTCGGGCCACTGGTCCGGAGAGCACCGGTTCCAGAAAAGGCCCAGGCGGCGGAGGACTGGAGTCGCCAACGCCTAAATGTAGACCGAATCCGGAAATAAATCAAGGCCGGATCGGTTTCGCCTGCAGACCGCGCGGCCGCGGAAATGATTGAGTACGGCGCGATGAGGACCTTTCCCGTCGACTCCGCCGCCCGGCTTTTCCTGAGCCGCCAGCAGCTCGACCGGCCGCTCGGCCGAGGCCTCGACGCCGGGTCGCTGGCCGGCTTCGCCTCCGCCGCGGGCGGAGTCCAGCTCGACTCGATCAACGTCGTCGCGCGCGCGCACGAGCTCACGCTCTGGAGCCGCTTCGGGCCCTACGACCGCGCGGAGCTCGAACGCCTGGCGTACGGCCGGCGGGTCCTGTTCGAGTACTGGGCCCATGCCGCCTGCCTCGTGGCCGAGAGCGACCGGCCCGGCTGGGCCCGCGCGATGGCGGATTATAAGGTAAGGCATACGGGCTGGTCGGATTGGCTGAAGGCGAACGCGCGCGTCGTGCGGCGAGTCGTCGACCAGATTCGGCGGCGCGGTCCCCTCGGCGCGTCCGATATAGAGGAACGGCGCGCGGGCTCCTCGGGCTGGTGGACCTGGGGACCCGCTCAGCACGCGATCCATTATCTCTGGATGAGCGGCCGCCTCGCGGTCCACTCGCGCGTCCATTTCCAAAAGCGCTACGACCTGGCCGAGCGCGTCATGCCGCCGGTCGAGCCGATCGCGCGCGCCGCGTTCCCGCGCTGGCACCTGCGCAAGACACTGCACGCCCTCGGCGCCGCGGCCGAGGCCGATCTCTCGCGCTACCTGACCTTCCCGCGCCTCGAGCCCGCGCTGAGGCGCCGCGCGCTCGCGGCGGCGCTCGCCGACGGCGAGGCCGTCGAGATTCGGCTCGAGGGCCTCCCCGGCCGCTGGTTCGCCCTCGCCGCGGACCTGCCCGCGCTCGAGTCGCCGCCGCTGTCGCGCGGGACGGTCCTGCTCTCTCCGTTCGACTCCCTGCTGTGGCACCGCGAGCGCGCGAAGGCGCTGTTCGGCTTCGACTACCGGATCGAGGTCTACGTCCCGGCCGCCAAGCGCGTCCACGGCTACTACGCCCTGCCGATCCTGCACGACGGCCGGCTCATCGGCCGCCTCGACGCGAAGAACCGCCGCGAGGAGCGCGTCCTCGAGGTGCGCCAGGTGCATTTCGACGCGCCGCCCGGCGACGCCGCGCGCGCGGGCGTCAAGTCCGCCCTGGACTCGCTCGCGCGTTTTCTCGGCGCCGAGCGCTTGCAGGTTTCCGCTTCGGGGGCTATACTCGGAACATGATCGAGCGACTCCAAAACGGCTGGCGTCTCATGCTTCAGTCCTTCGGCGTGATCCGCGGCAATCCGCGGCTCCTGCTTTTCCCGATCGCCACCGCCGCGATGACCATGGTGATGGCGGTTCTCTTCATGACCCCGATCGCGCTCGAGCCGACGGGCCACCGCTACACCGAGAGCGCCCATTGGGAGACGGTCGGCTCGCGCTTCTTCGTCGAGGGACCGGCCGACGCCTACGACGCGGCGCACGGGCGCAAGACGACGGTCTCGCCCAAGCCGCTCGCGCTCGCGACGTTCGCGCTGTTCTACTTCGTCTCGATGTTCTTCGCCACGTTCTTCAACGTGGCCTTCACGCACGCGATCTTCAACGCGCTGGACGGCAAGCCGGTCTCGGTCTCGGACGGGCTGAGCTTCGCGCTGACGAAGCTGAAGCCGATCCTGATGTGGTCGCTGTTCGCCGGAGTGATCGGCTACCTGATCAAGATGCTCGAGCAGCGCGTCGGCCTCCTCGGTCAGTTCATCGTGCGCCTGATCGGCACGGCCTGGAGCGTCGCCGCGGTCTTCGTGATCCCGGTGCTCGTGCTCGAGGAGCATCCCGACAACCCGATCGGCGTGATCAAGCAGTCGGCGGGCGTGATCCGAAAGACCTGGGGCGAGGCGCTCGCGGGCTACGCGGGCCTGCAGGTCGGCGGCATGATCATCGGCGCGGCCACGGTCGGAGCCTTCGCCTTCGCGCTCTTCGCCGGATTCTACCTGCAGAGCGTCTGGCTCGCGGTCGCGACGATCGTCGGCTGGCTCGCCTTCGCGTTCGCGTTCTCCTACGTGATGAACGTCGCCAGCCAGGTCTACCTGTGCGTGCTCTACCGCTACGCCGCGGCCGGCACGGCCACGCCCGGCTTCGCGCCGGAGATGCTCAACATGGCTTGGCGTCCCAAGAAGAGCTGAGAACCGTCCGCGAGCGATGCCGTATTACCTGTTCGACGGCAAGCAGGCCTTCGGTCCCTTCGAGGTCGCCGACCTCCTGAAGCGGCCCGGCTTCGACGCGTCGACGCTCGTGTTCCCGGGCGGCGGCTCGTCGTCCGAGGCCTGGAAGCCGGCGGGCTCCTTTCCCGACATCGAGGCCGGGCTGAAGGCGCGCTCGATCCCGCCGCCCATGGGCGCGGCGGCGATCCCGCCTCCGCCCGGCTCGGCGCCCGCGCCGTCCGCGGGCATCTCGCTGAAGCCCGCGATCTCGCTTCAGGCCGCGCCGCCTCCGAAGTCCGCCGCTCCGGCCCCGGCTCCCGCGCCCGCGGCCGCGGCGCCCGCGACGCCCGCCGCGGAGGAGCCGCCGAAGCTCGCGGCGCCGTCGGAAAAGCTGATCCTCGTCGTCGACGACGACGAGAACGTGCGCAGCTTCATCGAGATGAGCGCGACGATGGAGGGCTTCCAGGTCATCACCGCCTTCAACGGCCTCGACGCCACGGCGAAGCTCGAGAAGCGCTCGGCCGATCTCATCATCACCGACCTCATGATGCCCGGCCAGGGCGGCTACGAGTTTTTGCGCAGCCTCCAGGGCTCCGGCGCCGTGCGCATCCCGATCTTCGTCGTGACCGGCTCTTCGCTCGACTCGTCGACCGTCGCGATGATCCGCCAGGAGGCGAACGTCGTCGAGTTCGTCTCCAAGCCGATCAACATCACGAAGTTCGTCGGCGACCTGCACAAGCACCTGAAGACCGCGCGCCCCTCGCCGCGCCGCCTCGACAAGGTCGGCGAAAACGGCTTCTAGGCCGCGGCCGCAACAAGCGCGCAACAGACGGGACACAAGTCCTTAACGGCGCGCGCGTACAATCCCCACGTGATCGCGGAGAACGACGGAGGCGCGCGGGATATTGAATCGGCGAGGCGGGCGGCGGAGCTCCGCCGCTCGGTGAACGCGGCGCGCGTGCGTCTGGACGAACAGCGGCGCCAGCTGGAGAGAGCGCGCGTCGAGCTCGCGGCTCTGCGCGCGCTCGCGCAGCGGGCGCGGACGCCCGACGCGATGGAGGCCGTCCGGGACTCGGCGCGAGTTTTGGCGACCTCCCTCGGGTCGGGCGCGCTCCGTCTCGCGCGGAACGTCCTGCCTTACGCCGCGCTCGCGGCCTTCGCCGTCGCGTACGACGGACTCGGCTCCGCGCCGCGGCCGGCCGCGAAGGCCCCGAGCGTCTCGGACGCGGCGCGCGCGCCGGCGGCGCGGCCGCCGCTGCCGCCGCTCGCGGCGGCTCCGGCTCCCGCGGCGGAAGCCGACGAGGGCGAGCAGGAGGCCCTGCTGCTGGCCGACGAGTGGCGCTCCCCGATCGACGGCCGCGCGCTCGCGCAGCGCGCCGGCGTCGCGCTCGATCTTCCGGGGGCTCCGCCGCGCTGGAGCGTGGAGCGCACGGGCGAGAGCACCTACCGCGTCGGCCTGCGCGCCGACGGCGGCGCGCGCTACGAGCTCGACGTCGACCTCTCCGCCGGCCGGGCCGCGCCCACGCCGGAGACCGAGGAGCTCCTCGCGCCCGCCTCCGCGCTCGCCTCGCGCCTTTAGCGCGCGAGATCCTTCGGCGCCGCGTCGATGGCGGCCGACAGCTCGAGATCCCGACGCGTGACTCCGCCCGCGTCGTGGGTCGTCAGCACGACCGCCAGGCGCCGATAGCGCGTCAGGTGGAGATCGGGATGGTGGTCGGCCGCGTCCGCGAGAGCCGCGATCCGGTTCACGAACGCGACCGCGGCCGCGAATCCCGTCAGGACGTAGTCGCGGCGGATCGCGCGGCCGCCGCGGATCCGGCGCCAGCCGGCGGGCGCGCGCGGGCGCGTCAGCGCACGATGGCGAGGCATGACGTGTAGCCGTGGATGAAGTTGCGGCCGCCGACGGGTCCGAACTCGCCGTTGGCGAAGAAGCCAGCCAGCGGCAAGGGGCCGCGCAGGGACTGCACGAGCGTGGCGTCGTGGTCGGGCTTGCCGTAGAGGCCCGCGCCTCGGCCGAGGCAGCTCACGAGCAGGGCGCCGCGCGGAGCCGCGTCCGCCGGCGGCAGCTGGGCCAGCAGCGTCTGCATGTCCTGGTCCGAGGTGCGCGCGTCGCGCAGCTGGAACTGCAGAGTCTGGCCGCGGCGCAGCGGGGCGCCGAGCATCAGCGCGCCCGAGTCCGCGTCGATGCCGAGCAGGTTGCGGATCAGGAAATCACCGCGGCCGTAGCCCGCGCGGCCCTCGGCCATCGCGACGCCCGCGAACAGCGACTCGCGCGCGAGGCGCTGGTCCTCGGGCGTGCAGCGCGCGAGGATCTCCCGCAGGACCTCCAGCGGCGGCCGGCCGCCGAGACCTTGGAGGACGTTGCCGTCGGCCGAGGTCACCGTGAGCGGCTCCCCGATCGGGCGGCAGCCCTGGGCGACGACGACGTCGAGCTCGACGTCGCCGGTCAGCGCCACGCAGGCCGCTCCCTCGACGAGGATGTCTCCGCCGGCCAGGAGCCAGCTCGGCTTCTTGACCGAGAGCCCGCTCGCGAGCCCCCCGACGAGCGGCGCGCCCGGATAGCCGGCGCTGAAGAGCGCGGCGAAGCGCTCGGGATCGACCGAGAGCGGGTCGCAGAGCGCGAGGAACTTGGGCTTGTCCGTCGGATACAGGTCGAGCTCCGAGACGAGCGCGCCGCCGTTCTCCATGCGCTCGAGCTCGCGGCCCGTCAGCGAGAACGGCAGGACGCGCGCTCCCGGCAGGCGCATCGCGAGCACCGCGACGGCCGGCTTGCGCTCCACCTCGCGCCGCCCGGCGATCGCGCCGGCCGCGTTGCAGCCGAGGGCGCAGCGCGGCGCGAGCTCGCGGCCGAGCAGGGCCGGCAGCTCGCGCGCGTCGAAGTCCTTCCAGAGCTCGGAGACGAAGACGAGCGCCAGGTCGCACGGCCCGCGGCCCAGCTTCGCCCGGGCCGCCGCCGCCGCCTCCGTGACGGCCGCGCGCCAGTCGGCTCCCGTCGCGAGCGCGTCGGCGAAGCGCTTGATGTCCCCGCTCATGCCGTGTCTCCCTCCGTCACGAGGCGGAGGAGTCCTCGGCGAGCTCGAACATCCTCTCGATCGGCCGCCGCGCGCGCGCGCGCACGCCCGCGGGCACCTCGACGCGCTGGGACGCCCCGGGACGCTCGAGCGCGCGCAGGACGCGCGCGAGGTCGGTCGCCTTCATGTACGGGCAGAGCCGGCACATCGGCACGAACGTCTTCGCGGGGAAGCGCGTGCGCGCGAGGTCGCCGAGCCCGCACTCGGTGATCAGCATGTAAGACTTGGCTTCGTGCTCGCCGACGTACTTCATCATGTCGCCGGTGCCGCCGATGAAGTCGACGACGGACACCAGGCCCGGCGAGCACTCGAAGTGCGCGAGGATCTTCACTCCCGGGTACATCTTCCGGTAGAACTCGACCGAGGCCGAGTCGAAATTGTCGTGGACGATGCAGGAGCCGTCCCACACGACGAGCTCGCTGCCCAGCTTCTTGCCGAGCTCGGCGGCGAGGTTCTTGCCCATCATCGCGTCCGGGATGAAGACGATCTTCGGATGCGTCGCGTAGAGCTTGCGGAGGATCTTCGGCGCGTTCGCCGAGGTCACGATCACGTCGGACTCCGCCTTCACGGCGGCGGACGTGTTGATGTACGTGACGACCGGCGCGCCCGGATGCGCGCGCCTGAGGGCGCGCACCTGAGACGCCGTGATCGACTCGGACAGCGAGCAGCCCGCCTCCGGAGCGGGCAGGAGGACCTCCTTCTCGGGATTCAAGATCTTCGCGGTCTCGGCCATGAAGCGCACGCCGCAGAACACGACGCGCTCGGCGCGCGACTCCGCGCAGAGCTTCGCGAGCTTGTACGAGTCGCCGACGAAGTCGGCCACGCCGAGCAGTATCTCCGCGCGCTGGTAGACGTGCGCGGGGATCACGCTGCGCGTGGCCTTCTTCACCTGATTGATCTTCCAAGTGAGCCGCGCGGCCTTCTCGAGCTCGACGTCCTGCCAGCCGAGGTCGGCCAGGCCCTTGGCGGTCAGCCGGTCGACCTCGGCGGACAGCTCCGCCGCGGACGGCTCGGGCGCGCGCGCCTCCTTCACCGCCACAGGTCGAGCTCCGGGTAGTTGCAGAAGATGCCGTCGACGCCGAGCTTGACGAGGCGGTCGCGGTCCATCGGCGTGTTGACGGTGTAGACGAGCACCTTGTAGCCGCGCTCGTGCGCGGCCTTGACGACGCGCGGCGTGACCTGACGCAGGCTGAAGTTCAGGCTCTCGGCGGAGAGCTCCTTCATCTCGCGCCAGGCGACGGCCCAGCGCGTGAGGCCGAGCAGGTAGCCGAGCCGCACCTTCTCGTCGAGAGAGCGGACCATGTAGAGCGCGGCGTGGTCGAAGCTCGAGACGACCGTGCGCCGCAGAGCGCCGCGATGGTGGAGGAAGTCGACGACGCGCTCCTCGATGCCCGGGTAGACGGCCGAGCCGTGCTTGATCTCGAGGTGCAGCTCGATCTGAGGCGGGACGGCGTCGAACAGGTCCTCGAGGCGCGGCAGCCGCTCTCCCTTGAAGCGCGCGTCGAACCAGGCGCCGACGTCGATCTTCTCGGCCTCGCCTTCCCAGTGCATGTTCTTCAGCGCGCGGCGGTCGCGGCCGCAGCGCTTGAGGTCCTCGTCGTGCGCGACGACGAGCTCGTGGTCGAGCGTCTGATGCACGTCGAACTCGATGGCCTTCGCGTCCATCTCGAGCGCGAGCCGGAAGGCCGCCATGGTGTTCTCCGGGGCGTGGCCGCTGGCCCCGCGGTGGGCGATCACGAGCATCGCTTAGGCCGCCTCCCCGGCGATCGAACGGCGACGGAGTGAACCACAGAGACACAAAGACACGGAGAGAAGATTAATTTTTTCTCCGCGTCTTTGTGTCTCCGTGGTTAAAAAATATTTAGGCGCGGGCATCGATCTTCACCTGCAGCGCGGCGAATTCCTTCTCGTCGTAATCGACGCCGAGGCGCGCCTCCCGGCCCGTCCCCGGGCCGTGGTAGTCCGAGCCGCCGCAGACGAGCAGGCCCTTCGACTCGGCCCAGTCCCCGTACGCGCGCACCTGCGACGGCGTGTGGCCCGAGTAGCGGACCTCGACGCCCTGGAGGCCGGCGCGCCAGAGCTCGTCGAGCTCGGCCTGCTGGCCCGCGGTCTGCGGGTGCGCGAGGCAGGCGACGCCGCCGGCGTCGCGGATGAGCGCGATGGCCTCCGCCGGGCTCGGCCCCATCGACTCGACGTAGCCGGGCTTGTCCTTCGCGAGCCAGCGGTCGAAGGCCTCCTTGCGGCTCTTGACCGCGCCGATGCGGCGCAGCGCGTCGGCGACGTGCGGCCGGCCGAGCGTCTCCTGCGCGGCGGCGCGCACGTCGTCGTACTCGACCATGACGCCGAGAGCGCGCAGCTTCTCGACCATGCGGCGGGCCCGCAGCGTGCGCCGCTCACGGAACTCTGCGAGACGGGCGGCGAAGCCCTGCGAGACGGGGTCGAAGCCGTAGCCGAGGACGTGCACGCGGTCGGCGGCGCCGCCGCCCGCGCAGTTGATCTCGATGCCGAGACGGACCGGGAGCCCCGCCGCCGCGCCGGCGGCGAAGAGCTCGGGACCGCCCGAGACGCTGTCGTGATCCGTCAGCACGAGGAGCGAGACGCCCGCCTTGACCGCGCGCGCGACGAGATCGGCGGGAGCCAGCGTCCCGTCCGAATACACCGAGTGGCAGTGCAGCTCGACGCGCCGCGGCACGGACGTCAAACGGCCACGACTTCCTTGATCTCGGGGATCTCCTGCCGGATCATGCGCTCGACCCCGCCCTTGAGCGTCGCCGTCGAGCTCGGGCAGGAGCCGCAGGCGCCCGAGAGGGTCACCTTGACGACGCCGTTCGTCTCGTCGACCGCGACCAGAGCGATGTTGCCGCCGTCCGACTGGATGTAAGGCCGGATCTTGTCGAGGACCTTCTCGACGCGTTCGTAGACCGTCATTTCTGCCTCCTTCCCGACGCCTCGAGCTCGCTCAGCCACGCCGGAGCGGCGCCGCAGTCGGCGGGATCCTCGGCGAGGATCGCGGCGAAGGTCACCTTCTCGAAATACTCGTTGACGAGGGCGCCGAGGCGCCGCCAGACCGGCGAGATCGAGCAGCCGCTCTGATGGCGGCAGTCCTTCGTCCCGGCCTCGTAGCGTCCGCAGACGTCCTCGAAGACGTCCACGTCGACGGCGCGCACGACCTGTCCGAGCGTGATCTCGGACGGCGCGCGCGACAGGCCGTAGCCGCCGGCGCTGCCGCGGTGGCTGACGACGAGCCCCGCGCGCCGCAGCTTCAGCAGGATCTGGCTCACGTAGTCGGCGGGCACGTTGTCGGTCTCGGCGAGGCGCTCGGCGGGCACCGGGGCCGAGCCGTGCGCGCGCGCGAGCGTGGTCATCAGGCGCGTCGCGTATTCGACGGAGCTCGTGATCCTCATGGTTTTCTACCTCTACCCTTCGGAGTCAAACCATTTCCTTCGGTCATGTCGTCACTCAGTACAGGCCGAGCTGCTCCTTCGCGTCCTCCGTCGCCATCGTGCGCGGATCCCACGACGGCGCGAACACGAGGTCGACGTCGACGTCCTTGACGCCCGGGATGCGCGCGAGCGCCGAATGCGTCGAGGCCAGCAGCATCGGGCCGTACGGGCAGGCCGGCGAGGTCAGGCTCATCTTGACCTTGACCGAGAGGCCTTTCTCGCCGGCGCCGATCTCGGCGCCGTAGATGAGGCCGAGGTCCACGATGCTGATCCGGATCTCGGGATCGAAGACCGGCTGGAGCGCCGCGCCGATCTGACGGAACGTCACGCCGGGAAGAGTCGTGGTCGCCATGTCAGGCCTCCTTCGCCGCCGCGGCGTCCAGGCCCTGCGCGATCGTGTTCCAGGCGAGCGTCGCGCACTTGACCCGCAGCGGGAACTTGCGCACGCCCTCGAGCGCGGACAGCGGCTCGAGCTCCTCGGGAAGCGACGAGACCGGCGCGTTCTCGAGCATCATCTTCTTGAAGGCCTTCACGAGCGTCCGCGCAACCTCCTCGCTCTTGCCCTCGAGCGCCTCGCCCATCATCGCGGCCGAGGCCTGGCTGATCACGCAGCCGTGGCCCGCGTAGCGCAGCTGCGCGATCTTGCCGCCCTCGCGGCGCGCGGTGATCTCGAGCTCGTCGCCGCAGACCGGGTTGATCCCGTGCGCGCGCACGTCGGCCGGGTCGACCTTGCCCTTGCGGCTCGTCGACCGGAAGTAGTCGAGAAGCACCTCGCGGTACAGGTCCTGCAGCTCCGCGTCGCCTTCCATCAGCGCACCCCCGCCTTGGCTCCGATCTTGAAGAAGTCGAGCGTGCGCTTGAGCGCGCGCCCGAGCGCCTCGACGTCGGACTCGTCGTTGTAGAGGTAGAAGCTCGCGCGCGCGGTCCCGCCGCACTGAAGCTTGTGCATCAGCGGCTGGCAGCAGTGGTGGCCGACGCGCACCGCGACGCCCTCGAGATCGAAGCTGGTCCCCACGTCGTGCGGGTGGAGGCCGGCGATGTTGAAGGAGACGACGCCGGAGCGCAGAGCCGAATCCTTCGGCCCGAGCACGAACACGGACGGGGCGGACTCCAGCAGGGCGACGGCCTTCTCCGCGAGCCTGTCCTCGTGCCGGCGCACCGCGTCGAGCCCGAGGGCGCTCAGGTAGTCGAGCGCGAGTCCGAAGGCGACAGCGTCGGCGATGTTCGGGGTCCCCGCCTCGAACTTGTACGGGAGCTCGTTCCAGGTCGCCCCCTCGAGCGTCACGCGCGAGATCATGTCGCCGCCGCCGAGGAACGGGTCCATCGCGTTCAGCAGCTCCTCGCGGCCCCAGAGCACTCCGATGCCCGTGGGACCGAGCATCTTGTGCGCGGAGAACGCGACGAAGTCGGCGCCCCAGGCCTTCACGTCGAGCGGCCGGTGCGGCGCCCACTGGCAGGCGTCCACGAGCACCGTCGCGTCGACGGACTTGCCGATCCGGATCATGTCGGCCACCGGGTTCACGGTGCCGAGCGCGTTGGAGATCGCGACGAAGGAGAACAGCTTCGTCCTCGGCGTCACCGTCGCGCGGACCTTCTCCAAGTCGAGCGTCCCGTCGGGCTCGACCGGAACGTACTTGATGACGACGCCCTTCTCCTTGGCCAGGAGCTGCCAGGGCACGATGTTCGAGTGGTGCTCCATCTCGGTGAGCACGACCTCGTCGCCGGCCTTCAGGAACTTGCGCCCCCAGCCGTGCGCGACGAGGTTGATCGACTCGGTCGCGTTGCGCGTGAAGATCACGGTCTCGGGCTTCGGCGCGCCGATGAACTTGGCGGTCTTGGCGCGCGACGCCTCGACCATGTTCGTCGCTTCCTCGGACAGCGTGTGGACGCCGCGGTGGACGTTCGCGTTGTGGCGCTCGTAGAAGTCGACGAGCGCCTCGATCACCTGCCGGGGCTTCTGCGTCGTCGCGGCGTTGTCGAGGTAGACGAGAGGCTTGCCGCGCACGAGGCGCTTCAAGATCGGGAAATCCTCGCGGACGCGGCGGACGTCGAAGCTCATCGGGGCGCCTCCGTCCGCGATGATACCAAGTCCGACTCCGGCATGCGCGCGCGCAGCGCGTCGCCGAGCGCCGCGCGCAGGGGCTCGAGGCCGACGCGCTCGAGCATCTCCGCTCCGAACGCGTAGACGAGCAGGCGCCGGGCCTCGGCCTCGCCGAGGCCGCGCGAGCGCAGGTAGAACAGCGACTCGGGCGAGAGTTGGCCGATCGCGCCGCCGTGCTTGCAGGACACGTCGTCGGCGAGGATCTTGAACTCCGGATTCGTGTGGACGGCCGCGTCCTCGGAGACGAGGAGGTTCTTGTTGTACACCGACGCGTCGGTCTTCTGCGCGCCGGGGCGCACGTCGACGAGGCCGTCGAAGACGAAGCGGCCGCGCTCGTCGAGGACGGCCTTGTAGAGCTCGCGCGTGGTCCCGCCGACGGAGGCGTGCTCGACGACGGTGTGGTGGTCGACGATCTCGTCGCCGCGCACCAGGGCCAGCCCGTTGAGCGCGCAGTCCGCGCCCTCGCCGGCGAGCTTCACGCGCAGGTCGTGCCGGACGAGGGCGCCGCCGAAGTTGAACGCGTGCGACTCGTAGCGCGCCGAGCGGCCGACCTCGACGAGCGTCGCGGAGGTCTGCACGCCGGACTCGTTCTCGCGCTGCAGGCGGTAGTGCTTGAGCGACGCGCCCTCGCCGAGGACGATCTGGGTCAGCAGGTTCGTCCAGAACGGCGCGCGGCCCGCGCCGACCGACTCGGCGACGATCTCGGCGGACGCGCCGTCCTCCAGCACGACGAGCGCGCGCAGATGGACCATCTGAGGACGGCCGGACTTGGAGTCGTCGGAAACGTAAAGGACGTGCAGCGGCTTGTCGAGGCGGACGTGGCGCGCGACGCGGACGACGACCCCGTCGGTGAAGAGCGCCGCCGCGAGCGCGGCGAACGGCAGGCCGCCCGGCGCGAAGCCGCGCGACAGCGCCGCCTTCAGCGTCTCGGGTTCGTCGCGCAGCGCGTCGGCGAGGCTCGAGACGCGGACTCCCTTCGGGAGCTCGCCGTAGACCGAGCCTTCCCCGTTCGGCTGCACTTTTCCGTTGTGCACGACGACGCGGTGGAACGCGACCGGGCACAGCGCCTTGCCGCCGTAGCCGCCGCGCACGCTCGGGCGCTCGGCGGGCTCGAAGGCGGTCTCGGTCAGGATCTGCGCCGGCGTGTGCCGCCAGCCGTCGAAGCGCGCGTCCGGAAGCCCCGCCTTCTCGAAAGCCGCGAGCGCCTCCGCGCGGAGTTGAACGAGCCAGGAGAGGCCGGCCCCGGGCAGGCGGCTCTTCTCGCCCGCGAGGAGCGCCGCGAACCGGTCCGCCGCTTCGAGCGTTGCGCTCATTAGGCCGCCGCCTTCTCCGCCTCGATCCAGCCGTAGCCTTCCTTCTCGAGCTGCAACGCGAGGTCCTTGCCGCCGGACTTCACGATACGCCCGCCGGAGAGCACGTGCACGAAATCGGGGACGATGTAGTCGAGGAGTCGCTGATAGTGCGTCACGAGAACGACGGCGCGCTTCGGATCGCGCAGTTTATTGATGCCGTTGGCGACGATCTTCAGCGCGTCGATGTCGAGGCCGGAGTCCGTCTCGTCGAGCAGGGCCAGGCGCGGCTCGAGCACGGCCATCTGCAAAATCTCGTTGCGCTTCTTCTCGCCGCCGGAGAAGCCCTCGTTGACCGAGCGGTTCAGGAAAGCCGGGTCCATCTCGACGAGCTTGGCCTTCTCCTTGATGAACTTGAGGAAGGCGCCCGCGTCCATCTCGGGCTCGCCGCGGTGCTTGCGCAGGGCGTTGTAGGCCGCCTTCAGGAAATATTTGTTCGACACGCCGGGGATCTCGACCGGGTACTGGAAGGCGAGGAACACGCCCTCGCGCGCGCGGACTTCGGGCTCCATCGTCAGCAGGTCCCTTCCTTGATAAAGGACGGAGCCGGACGTCACCTCGTAGCCCGCGCGCCCGGCGAGCACGTACGACAGCGTGCTCTTGCCGGAGCCGTTAGGCCCCATGATCGCGTGCACCTCGCCGGGATTCACGGTCAGGCTCAAGCCCTTCAGGATCGCCTTGTCGGCGACTTTCGCGTGCAGGTCAGTGATCTTCAGCATGGGGTCCATTAGCCGACGCTCCCTTCCAGAGAAATGTTCATGAGCTTGTGCGCCTCGACGGCGAATTCGAGCGGGAGTTCGTTGAACACCTGCTTGCAGAAGCCGTTGACGATCATGCCGACCGCGTCCTCGGTCGACAGCCCGCGCTGGCGCAGGTAAAAGAGCTGGTCCTCGCCGATCTTCGACGTCGACGCCTCGTGCTCGACGGTGGAGGACGTGTTCCCCACCTCGAGATTCGGGAACGTGTGCGCGCCGCACTTGTCGCCGAGGAGGAGGCTGTCGCACTGGGAGTGGTTGCGCGCGCCGTCCGCGGACTTCGCGATCTTCACCATCCCGCGGTACGAGTTCTGGCCGTGGCCCGCCGAGATTCCCTTGGAGACGATCGTCGACTTCGTGTTCTTCCCGATGTGGATCATCTTCGTGCCGGTGTCGGCCTGCTGGTAGTTGTTCGCGAGCGCGACCGAGTAGAACTCGCCGACCGACCCGTCGCCGAGCAGGATGCACGACGGGTACTTCCAGGTGATGGCCGAGCCGGTCTCGACCTGCGTCCAGGAGATCTTCGCGCGCGGGCCCGCGCACTTGCCGCGCTTGGTCACGAAGTTGAAGATGCCGCCCTTGCCGTTCTTGTCGCCCGGGTACCAGTTCTGGATCGTCGAGTACTTGATCGACGCGTCGCCCAGCGCGACGAGCTCGACGACGGCGGCGTGGAGCTGGTTTTCGTCGCGCATCGGGGCGGTGCAGCCTTCCAAATACGAAACTTGAGCCCCCTCGTCGGCGATCAGCAGCGTGCGCTCGAACTGGCCGGTCTCCTTCGCGTTGATGCGGAAGTAGGTCGAGAGCTCCATCGGACACTTGACGCCCTTCGGCACGTAGCAAAAGGAGCCGTCCGAAAAAACGGCGGAGTTCAGCGTCGCGAAGAAATTGTCGGTGTACGGGACGACGCTGCCGAGGTATTTCTCGACGAGCGCCGGATGCTCCAAAACGGCTTCGGAGAAAGAGCCGAAAATGACGCCCGCCTCCGCCAGCGTCTTCTTGAACGTCGTCGCGACCGAGACGCTGTCGAACACCGCGTCGACGGCCACGTTGGAGAGCATCTTCTGCTCCTCGAGCGGGATGCCGAGCTTCTCGAACGTCGCGCGCACCTCGGGATCGACCTCGTCCATCGAGGCGAGCTTCTTCTTCGCCTTCGGCGCCGAGTAGTAGATGATGCCGTTGTAGTCGATCGGCGCGTAGTGGACCTCGGCCCAGTTCGGCTCCTTCATGTTGAGCCAGTGGCGGTAGGCCTTGAGCCGCCAATCGAGCATGAAGGCGGGCTCGTTCTTCTTCTTCGAGATCAGGCGGACGATGTCCTCGTTCAGGCCTTTGGGGACCTGATCCGCCTCCACGTCGGAGACGAACCCGTATTTGTAGTCGCGATCGGCGAGGTTTTGGACGTCCTGGTTGGCCATTGGATTCCGGGAGGGGCGAGCTATCGTCAGTGTAACATTCCCGACTCTTTTAGTCAAGTATGGGCTAGACGCCCCGCCTCCCCGATGTTAAGATTCTATCGTGGCGGAAACGATTCCTTGCCCCGGCTGCGGCACAGCGCTCAATCTCTCCGACACGGGCTGTCCGATCTGCCTCCGCGGCCGCAGCCCGCAGGAGATCACCCGCACCTACGCGCGGCTGAGAGAGCAGCAGGCCAAACGACGGCGCCGGCCTTTCGTCGCGCTCGGAGTCGCCGCCGCCGTCGGACTGGTCGGATATCTCGTGGCCGGCCACCGAGACGCGCTCGCCGGGCTCTATCGGCGAGCGGCGGCTGGGTTCTCGAAGTTTTACGACGACAATTCGGACGCCGCGCACATCGCGCCGAACTACCACGCCGACGAGCCGGCCCCCGCGCCGACTCCCTCCGCCGCGCCTGCCGTCGCGCCTCCTGCTGCGGCTCCGGCGCCCCTCCCGCCGCCGCCGATCCCCGCGCCCGCCCGCAAGCCCGAGACGCCCGCGCCGCGCGCGGAGGCCTCGGAGCCCCCGCTTCCCCCCGTCCCCTCCGGAGGGTGGGCCCTTCACGGACGAGTTTTCGACCTGAAGACCTTGCAGCCCGTCGCGAACGCGCAGCTGGTCGTCAAGATCGGCGACGTGAACTTCAGCGGCACGACCGCGGACGGGAACGGATTCTACGCGATCATTCTCACGCGGCTCGCGTCCGACAACCAGGGCTACGGACTCGAGGCGACGGACCCGCGGTACGCCCCCGTCGCGCAGTACGAGGGCGACATCCCGTACGCGCGCCTCTCCTCGAAGGAGCGCGCGCGCCTCATGCTCAGCGCGCAGGAGGGCGACTACCGCCCCAGCCCGCTCACCGACGTCGCCGGCGAGCCGGCGCAGCGCCGCGACGTCTACCTGTCGCCGCGGCGCTGAGGCTCGCCGCGATTTTGTATCGTGTCCCGCCATGCTCGCGCTCCTGACGCTCGCGGCCTCCCTCGCGGCGCGCTCCTCCGGCGAGGACCTCGCTCCGGCTTCGACCGCGACCCTGCGCGGAGTCCACTTCACGGGCTGGACCGCGGGCTCGCCTAAGGCCCGCGCGCGCTTCGCCGACGAGATGAAGCAGGCCGGCTTCAACGCGGTCGTGATCGCCCTCAAGGACTTCGACGGCCACGTCTTCGTTCCCGACGTCCCCCTGGCGCAGAAGACGCGCGCGTACGCGCGCGCCATCCCGGACCTGCCCGGCGCGGTCAAGGACTTCAAGGACCGGGGCGTCTACACGATCGCGCGCATCGCCGTCTTCAAGGACGACCACCTCGCGCGCGCGCGGCCGGACCTCGCGGTCCACTTCCCCGACGGCGCGATCTGGACCAACGCCAGCGGCACCGCCTGGGTGGATCCCTATCGCGAGGAGGTCTGGGACTACGCGATCGAGATCGCGACGCGCGCGGCGGCCGCCGGCTTCGAGGAGATCCAGTTCGACTACATCCGCTTCCCGTCCGACGGAAACACGCGCCTCTGCCGCTACTCGCGCGCGGATCATTCCGACGAGACGTCCGCCGCCGCCCTGCGCGAGTTCCTGGTCCGCGCGCGCGCCGCGCTGAAGCCCCTCGGCGTCAAGATTTCGATCTGCACGTTCGGCCTGACCACGAGCGTCGACAGCGGGATGGGCATCGGACAGCATCTCGACCAGCTCGCCGACCTCGTCGACTACGTGTCGCCGATGATGTACCCGTCCCACTACGCGAAGGGCCAGTACGGTCTCAAAGACCCGAACTCCGATCCCTACCTGACCATCCAGCAGGGCGTGCGCGACGCCCTCGACCGCCTCGGCGGGCACTCCGAGAAGCTGCGGCCCTACCTGCAGGACTTCTCGCTCGGCGTGCGCTACACCCCCGCCCACGTCCGCGCGCAGATCCTCGCCGCGGAGGAGCTCGGCGTGAGCGGCTGGCTCTTGTGGAACGCGCAGAATCACTACACCTGGTCCGCGGTCGAAGCGGGGCCCGTGCTCAAGCCCGCTCTCTCCGCGGCGGGATCGGGGCTGCCGCCGCCGGCCCTGCCGCCGCTGACTTTGCCGCCGCCGGTCCTGCCGTCGGCGGCCCCCGCCGATCTGCAAATCGTGAACGGCCCCTTCGACGAGGCCGCCTCGTCCGACGCTACCCGCACGGAGGTCCGATGACGCATCGACGCGCTCTCTTCCTCGCCCTTCTGCTCTCCGCCCCAGCCGCCGCGGCTCCGTCCCGCGGCTCGTCCGCCGCCGTCCCCGCTCCGCTCGACAAGCCGCTGCCGAACGATCCGCTGGGAACGACGATCCGCCGCCTGCCGAACGGCCTGACCGTCTACCTGAGTCCGAACAAAGGCGTTCCGCGCGTCACCGCCTGGATCGCCGTCCGCGCGGGCTCGAAGAACGACCCCGCCGACAGCACCGGGATCGCGCACTACCTCGAGCACATGCTGTTCAAAGGCACGACGAAGCTCGGCACGCTCGACATCGCGCAGGAGAAGCCGCACCTCGACCGCATCCGCGAGCTCTACGAGCGTCGCGCGCTGACGCCGGACCCCGCCCGCCGGGCCGCGATCGACAAGCTCATCGACGCCGAGAACGCCGCCGACGCGGCGATCGCCGCGCCCAACGAGATCGACAAGTTCTACCGCGCGATCGGCGCCCAAGGCGTCAACGCGTTCACGTCGAACGAGCGCACGGTCTTCGTCGTCGACCTGCCGGCCAACCGCCTCGAGGCCTGGGCCGCCGTGGAGTCCGAGCGCTTCAAGGACCCGGTGTTCCGGCTCTTCCCGACGGAGCTGGAGGCCGTCTACGAGGAGAAGAACCGCTCGATGGACAACGCCGACAACGCGCTGTGGGAGGAGGTCGACCGGCGCGTCTACAAGGCGCATCCCTACGGGACCCAGACGACGCTGGGCACGATCGAGCATCTCAAGAACCCGTCGCTCACGCGCATGTACGAGTTCCACAAGCGCTGGTACGCGCCCAACAACATGGCGATCGCCCTGTCGGGGGACTTCGACCCCGCGACGGCGATGGAGATCATCTCGCGCCGCTTCGGCTCGTGGGAGCCGAAGTCTCTGCCGCCGCTGCCGCGGTGGCCGCTGCCGAAGCCGAAGGGCGAGGAAAACTCCGAGCTCAAATTCGAGGCCGAGGAGAAGGTCGTTCTCGCGTGGCCCGCGGCGGCCGAGTCGGATCCCGACGCCGACGCGCTGACGGTGATGGACATGGTGATGGACAACTCGACGTCGGGCCTGCTGAACCTGCGCCTGAACCAGGCGCAGAAGGTCAAGGCCTCCGGGTCGGAGCCGCGGCTCATGAACGACGCCGGAGCGTGGTACCTGTGGGCCCTGCCGAAGAAAGGCCAGACCCCGGAGGAGGCCAAGGCGCTGCTGCTCGGCGTCGTCGAGGCGCTCAAGCGCGGCGAATTCGACCAGGCCGACTTGGACGCGGTCATGACGAACTTCGAGATCCAGCGCAAGCGCGAGCTCGAGTCGAACGACAGCCGCGTCGCGACGATGATGGCCTCGTTCACCTCCGTCGAGCCATGGGAGCGGGCCGTGAGCCGGCTCGATCGCCTGCGCGCCGTGACGAAGGACGACGTCGTCCGGGTCGCGCGCAAGTACCTCGGCCCCGACCGCGTCGTCGTGATCCGCCGCGGCGGCAAGCCCTCGATCCCGAGCATCGAGAAGCCGCACTACACCCCGCTGACCATCGATCCGTCGCGCGTGTCGACGTTCTTGAAGCAGGTCCTCGCGATCCCGGCTCAGCCGATCGAGCCGCGCTGGCTCGTCTCCGGGCGCGACTACCAGGTCCTGCCGATCTCGGGGGGGCGCCTCTACGCGACGAAGAACCCCTACGACGACCTCTTCGACCTCTCGATCTCCTTCGAGCGCGGCTCGCGCCAGGAGAGGCGCCTGTGCAAGGCCCTCGACCTGCTCGACCTCGCCGGCGCGGGGCCCGACACCGCCGACGAGTTCAAGAAGAAGCTGTACGCCCTCGGCACGACGCTGTCCTACTCCTGCGGCGAGCAGCGCTCGTCCATCGAGCTCTCGGGCGTCGACCGCAACTTCTGGCCCTCGCTCGACCTCCTCGCCCGGCGCTTCGACTTCCCGAACGTCTCCAGCGGCGCGGTCGAGGAGCTGATCGGAGTGGAGCTAGGCGAGCGCGAGGACGAGAAGAAGGACCCCGGCAGCGTCTTCGCCGCCCTCGGCGAGTTCGCCCGCCGCGGCCGGGACAGCGAGGTCCTCGCGCGCCTGACGAACGACGAGCTCAAGCGCCTCGACGAGCGCGGCCTCGAGGAGATCATCCGCGACTTCCCGCACTGGCAGCGCCGCGTCGGCTACGTGGGGCCGCGCTCGCCGTCGGAGGTCGCGAAGCTCCTCGAGTCCGCGGGCGCCTTCAACGCCCCGCCCGCGCGCCGGCCGCTGCGCTACGTGAAGACGCCGAGCACGCGCGTGCTGATCGCGAACCGGGAGATGGTCCAGGCGCGGGTCGGCTTGTTCGCCGCCGACGAGATCTACGATCCCGCGCGCTTCGTCGACTACGAGTTCTTCGCCGACTACATGGGCGGCGACATGAGCTCGGTGATCTTTCAGGAGGTCCGCGAGGCGCGCTCGCTCGCCTACTCGGCCGCGGGCGGCCACTCGACGGCGTCGCACAAGGACGACGAGACCGAGCTCTGGGGCTCGCTGGGCTGCCAGGCCGACAAGACCCCGGAAGCGGCCGCGCTCATGCTCGAGCTCCTGCGCGGACTGCCGCCCTCCGAGCAGAGGTTCGCGGAGACGCGCAAGTCCATCGAGGAATACTACCGGACCAATCCGGTCGAGTTCCGCTACATCCCCTCGGTCGTCATGAGCTGGGAGGACGAGGGCGTCAGCGGCGGCGACCCGGGACCGGAGCGCTTCGAGCGCGTCCAGAAATACGGCCTCTCCGATCTGGAGGCGTTCGCGGGCCGCTTCAAGGGTAGGCCGATGACCGTTTGGATTCTCGGCCAGCGCGACCGCATCGGGACCGACAAGCTCGAGGCTCTCGGCGACCTCGAAGAAAAGCGCCTGGACGAGCTGTTCCCTTACTAGTCTAGGGCGCGGGGGCCGCGGCCTGCACGGTGGCCTGCTGCACGGCCTGGTCGGCCGCGTAGCCGACGACGTGGGCCTGATCGGCGCTCTGCTGCAGCGCCGCCTTGTCCGCGTCGCTCACGCCCGACGCTGAGTTGACCTGCTGCTGGGCGCTGTCGACCTGCTGCATCGCGGCCGCGATCGGATCGGCTTTCGCGCCCACCGCGCCGAAGTTGTAGACCGGCCCGGCGCCGCGCGCCATGAGCTCCGCGCGGCTGCTCGCGCCGTAATGCACGCTCGCTTGGGCCACGGCGTTCGCCTTCGCCGGCTTGGACGCCGTCGAAGTCCTGCGCACCGGGGCGCCGCCGGCCGCCGCGGACGCCGGGGAAGCGGCCGCCGACGCGGCGCCGCGCGAGGAGCCGGCGGAATCGGCGGCGGCGAGCCCGGCGAGGCCCGGGGTCGAAACGGAACGCTCGGACGACGCGCCGGACGACGCGGACGCTCCGAGAGCCGCGGCGCCGCGCGGCGCCGCGGACGCGCTCGCCGCCGCGGAATCGTCGCGGAACTCGTCGGAGAGCAGCGGCGCGGGCGAACTCGTCATCACGGGAGCGGAGCCCGGCGCCGCGGAAGCCGCGGCGGCGAGGCGTCCGGGAGCGGGCGCGAAGGCGCGCGCGGAGCCGTAGGAAGAGGAGGCTCCGGCCGAGGAGACGTGCGGCAAAACGACGTAGGCTCCGACCGCCACGGACAGCCCGAAGCCGAGCAATCCGGCGCTGACCGCCTGAATAGGGATTTTCTTCATAATGCGCCCCCTGCTTCCGCCAGTATAAGCCCGAACCCCCCGCGCCGCAAGCCCGCCCGGGCTCCTTTCACCATTTTTTTACCGAGGCGCTCAACTGCGCGGGGAAGCGGCGGAAAGACCCTGGGAAAGCTCGGCCAAAACGGGGTCCTTCGGGAACAGGCGCACGGCCGCCTCCGCCCTCCGGGAGGCCTCGTCGCGGCGGCCGAGGGCGATCAAGGCGCGCAGGCCGTTGACGTGGAACGTCCGCTCCTTCGGGTACTTGGACGCCCCGCGTCCGCACAGCGCGGCGCAGTCCTCGAAGCGCCCCGTGCGCCCGTAGATCGCGGCCAGCCCCAGCCAGGCGAGCGCCTCTTCTCCGCGCGCGATCAGCCACTCGCACAGAGCCTCGGCCTCGCCGTACATGTGGAACGAGATCTGGGACATCATCAGCGACTCGACGAAGCGCTCGGAGCCGTCCGCGCCGGTCGCGCGCAGGCGGCGCAATATCTGGAGGAAGTGCCGGCACGGAGTCCACGCGTGGCGGTCGTCGCCGAGCGGCAGGCGCACGAGGCGGCGCGAGTCCTCGGGCTTGAGCTTGCCGGCCTCCGGCATCAGCAGCAGCTTCGGCTCCGGCTCTCCCGCCCAGGCGGGCAGGCGTCCGAAGGAGAGGCGGGCTCCCGCCGGGATCACGAGGCGCTCGATCGGAAGGTCGTAGATCGCGGGCACGTCGGCGGGCAGGCGGCCCTCGGCCAGCGCGCTGGCCTCCGGCCAGTTGATCTCGACGGCGGCCTCCGCGTCGAGATAGAGGCGCACGCCGGCGAAGCGCCGCACGCCGCGCAGGAGGCCGAACACCTGGCCGGGCATGTGGCCCATCCACAGGAACTCCTTGCCCTTCGGCGCGCGCAGCCGCCGCGCCGCGACGAACTCGCGCACGCGGTCGCGGGCTGGGAAAACGGGGACCCAGACGCCGCCGAACTCGGCGTCCTTGTCGGCCCAGACCGGGAACGACGCGTCGGCCTTCGTCACGCGCCGGACCTCGCCCTGGGCGAGCGGCTCGTCGACGGTCAGCAGGTAGGTCTCGGAACGCAGCAGCTCGCGGTACAGCGCCGCGCGCGGCGCGCGGGGCGCGCGCGAGGCCCGTCGGAGGAGATGCTCGAGATTTTCGACCATGCTCCCAGCTTAGCCCCCGTTGGAAGGGTCGTCAAGGCCCACTTCCCGCGCGCGATTCGCTAGAATCGTCGCGATGAGCGGTCTGGTCCTCGTCGCCGCCTTGACCGCGGGACCCGCGGCCGCGGCGCCCGCTCCCCCGGCCGCGGCGCTCTCCTCCGCCGCGCTCACGTCCGCGGATTACGTGCGGCTCGCGCTGCGCGCGTCGCCGGACGTGAGCGCGGCGGACGAGTCGCTGCGCGCGGCGGAGGACGCGTTCAACGGACAAGTCGCCGCGATGGTCCTCCCGACGCTGTCCTACTCGGCCACGAAGTACCCGTACGGAGACGATCCCTCGCTCGGCTACGCTTTTCACGGCCTCCAGCTCGACGGCAAGAACGTCCAGACGAACACGACGCTGAATTGGAACGTGTTCAACGGACTCCAGGACTGGACGAACACGCGCGTCAAGCAGCAGGCGCGCGAGTCCTCCCGCCATAACGACGACGCCGCGCGGCAGGCGGCCTCCTGGACCGCGCTCCAGGCCTTCTACGCGCTGAGCGCGCAGTCGCGCCTGCGCGAGGTCGCGCGCGAGGACCTGCGCGCGCAGGAGGAGCAGTACCGCGAGACCCGGGGCTTATATAAGGACGGGCTCAAGAGCCTGGCCGACCTCTTCAAGAGCGAGACCGAGTGGCACGAGAGCCAGATACGGCTCGTCCAGGCGGAGGCGGGCTACAAGGGCGCGCTGCAGCCCTTCAACGAGCTGATCTCGCGGCCGCCGTGGGAGGAGCGCGTCCTCGACGCCTCGCTCGAGCCCGGCGCGACGGACCTGCCGTCGATCGAGGAGGACGCCGCGCGCCTCGCCGAGCGGCGGCCGGAGATTCTCGCGGCGCTGCGCGACGAGCGCGGAGCGGAGTACTCGGCGCGCCTCGCCCTGCTCGGCCTCCTGCCGACGGTGTCGCTCGCCGCGACGTGGAACCGCGACGACACGTACGGCGGGGTGTCGGGCGCGTCGCTCGGCATCCCGAATCCGAACCGCTACGTCGGGGTCACGCTGTCGCTGCCGCTGTCCTTCAACGGCTTCACCCAGGCCTACGCGTTCGCGGCCGCCCGGGCGGCGCGGCGCCGGGCGCGCGACACGGTCGACGCGCTCGTCCGCTCCGCGCGCAACGATCTTTACGCCGCTTGGATCGCGCTCGAGAGCGCCTCGGGCGTGTATCAGCTCTCCACGCGCGAGGTCGAGATCGCCGAGCAGGGCCTCGCGATCGTCGAGGCGCAGTACCGCCAGGGAACGGCCGACGCCCTGCGCATGGCTCAGGCGCGCACCGACCTGCTCACGGCGCGCCAGCAGAAGGAGAACGCGATCCAGAACATCAACGTCAACCGCGCGGGCTATCGCCGCGCCGCAGGGGTTCCTCTATGGTGAAGAAGACTCGAGCCGTCTGGGCCGCCGCCGCCGTCGTCCTGGCGGCGGGGATCGCGCTCGGCGCCTGGTGGTGGAAGAAGCGCGCGGCGGCCGCGGAGACGCTCGCCGCGGATTCGGTCGCGATCTCCCGCGGAGACCTCGAGTCGCACTTCGTGGACTCGGGCGAGATAGCGCCGAAGAACTACGTCGACATCGCCTCGAAGGTCAGCGGACGCGTCATCGCGATCTCGGTCGACGAAGGCCAGAAGGTGCGCAAGGGCGACCCGCTCTGCATGATCCAGCCCGGCCGCAGCGACGCCGAACGCTACGTCGAGACGGCGGTCACGGCGCCGATCGACGGCATCGTCATGCGCTACTCGCAGCAGCAGACCCAGGGAAGCTCCGACGACAGCCGCCTCGCGCGCGTCGGCGACTACGTGACCGGGCTCGTCGAGTCGAACAACCCGACCTACCTGATGCGCGTGGCCGACCTCACGCGCCTGATCATCCGCATGAAGATCAGCGAGATGGACGTGCTCAAGCTCCACGAGGGCATGGAGGTGTCGGTCGTCGTCGACGCGCTGCCGGGCGAGAAGTTCCCCGCGAAGGTCAGCCTCGTGTCGCCGCAGGCCGAGAAGGACCAGAACGGCATCAAGAGCTTCAAGGTCGAGATCGGGCTCGCGAAGATCGACAAGCGCATGAAGCCCGGCATGACCGCGCGCGTCGACGGGCTGCTCGACGTCCGGCGAAAGGTCCTCAAGATCCCGCTGTCGGCGGTGTTCGAGGAGGACGGCAAGGACGTCGCCTACGTCGCGGCGGAGAAGGAGAAGGACAAGAAGCCGCGGCGCGTCGAGCTCAAGCTCGGCCTGCGCAACGAGACCGACGCCGAGCTGATCTCGGGCGCGAAGGAGGGCGAGAAGCTCCTGACGGAGAAGCCGGCCGAGGCGCCTAAGTCGTGACGACGGCCGCGCGCCCTCTCGTCGCCTGCGAAAGCGTCGAGCGCCGCTACGGCGAAGAGGCGGCGCTGCGCGGCGTGAGCTTCGAGATCGCGCGCGGCGAATTCGCCGCGATCATGGGGCCGTCGGGCTGCGGGAAATCCACCTTGCTCGCGATCCTCGGGCTCCTCGACCGGCCAAGCGCGGGGCGCTACGTCCTCGACGGCGTCGACTCGGGGCGTCTCTCCGACGCGGAGCGCACGCGACTGCGGCGCGAGCGCATCGGCTTCGTGTTCCAGGCCTACAACCTCCTGCCGCGCCTGACCGCGCTCGAGAACGTCGCCCTGCCGATGGCCTACGCGGGCGTCTCCCTCGGGGAGCGCCGCGAGCGCGCACTCGGCCTCTTGTCGCGCGTCGGCCTGGAGGCGAAGGCCCGGCGCACGCCGCTCGAGCTGTCGGGCGGCGAGCGTCAGCGCGTGGGCATCGCGCGCTCGCTCGCCAACCGCCCGGCCCTGCTCCTCGCCGACGAGCCGACCGGGAATCTCGACTCGAAGTCCAGCGCGGAGGTCATCGCGTTCCTGAAGGAGCTGCACGCCGAGGGGCTCACGGTCCTGCTCGTGACGCACGACCCCGGCATCGGCGCCGCGGCCTCGCGCGTCCTGCGCCTCAAGGACGGCCTGCTCGCGTGAACCTCGTCGAGGCCGCCCGCGCCGCGGCCCGGGAGATCCGCGTCCACAAGGTCCGCTCCCTGCTGAGCTTCTCCGCGATCTCGGTGGGCACCGCGTCCCTCCTTTATACTCTCGCCCAGACGCGCGGCATGCAGCAGGCGGTCGCGCGCAACATGGAGCTCATGGGCCCGGGGCCGCTGCGCGTCGAGATGCGCCGCAACTACGTCAAGAAAGGGCTCTCGAAGGGCCTCACGTCCGCGGACGCGGAGGCGATCCGGCGCGAGCTGCCGGAGCTGTACATGGTCTCGCCGACGGCCGAGTCGTGGGACGCGCGCACGACCTTCGAGGGCAAGCGCTACGACTCGTCGGTGACCGGAGTGACGACCGAGTGGCGGCGGCGCAACTGGGTGTACGCCCTGCGCGGACGCTTCCTCAACTCGGAGGACGAGCTCCAGCGCGCGCGCGTCTGCCTCGTCGTCGAGCCCGGCGGCTGGATCAAGAAGCCGTTCTGGGCGAAGTTCTGGGATTTCTTCAACGGCGATTTCGAGAAGCTCGTCTCCCACCGCGACCTGCTCGGCCGCCGCCTCGAGCTCAGCGGCCACGACTTCCTCGTCGTCGGCGCCCTGCGGCTTCCGCCCCACGACAAGGACCCGCGCTGGGACAGCTGGAGCAATCCCCAAGTCGTCGTCCCGCTCGCCACGTTCCAGACCTATCTCGGCTCGGCCCAGGATCGCAGCCCCGAGCACGTGAACGAGATCGAGGTGGACACCGGCGACGAGAGGTCGCTCGGCGCCGCGCGCCGCCGCATCGAGGCGCTGATGAAGGCGCGGCACCGCGGCGAGGACGACTTCGAGGTCAAGAACTCGCGCGAGGACCTCGAGGACGAGATCCGCGAGCAGAGCAAGTACGTCGCGGTCGCGATCGCGCTCGGGATCGTCGCCCTGCTCTCGGGCGGCATCGGCATCCTCAACGTGACGCTCGCGGCCGTCTACTCGCGCGTGCGCGAGATCGGCGTGCGGCGCGCGCTCGGCGCCGAGCGCGCCGACGTGATGGCTCTCTTCGTGGCCGAGGCCGCGCTCCTCGGCCTCGCGGGCGGCGCCGCCGGCGCCGCGCTCGGCGCGATCGGCATCCGCTGGCTCAGCCGATCGAGCGACCGCGACGTGATGGACCTGGCCTGGTACCACGCGGTCGGGATGGTCCTCGTCGCCTCCGCCGTCGCGACCGCGTTCTCCGCCTATCCGGCCTGGCTCGCCTCGCGCCTCGATCCGGTCGAGGCCCTGCGGGAGGAGGCCTAGGGTGCGTTTCGGCGACCTGATCCGCGGAGCGCTCCTCGAGATCCGCGCGCACAAGACGCGCTCGGCGCTCACCTGCGTCTCCCTCGCGGTCGGCGTCGCCGCGGCGCTCTACACGCTGAGCCAGGTCGCCTCGATCCGCGCGCGCTTCAACGAGGGCATCGCGCTCGCCGGCCCGGGCCGCCTCGAGATCCGGCGCAAGAGCGGCTACGTCTCGCGCGGTCTCTCGCACGGCCTCACCTACGACGACGCGCGGGCCCTGCGCGCGCATTTTCCGGAGCTCTTCATGGTCACGCCGATCGCGACCCAGGGCGGAGTCCGCCTGCGGCACGAGGCGTTCCGCGACGACAAGCTCGAGGTGCTCGGCGTCAGCGAGGAGTGGCGGCGGCGCGACTGGGTCTACCGCCTGCGCGGCCGCTTCCTGGACGCGCGCGACGTGCGCGACGCCGCGCGCGTCTGCCTGGTCGTCGAGCCCGGCGGCTGGGTCCACAAGCCCTATTGGGCGAAGTATTTTCCCGTGACGCCTTTCGAGACCTACTTGAAGAAGCGCGATCTCCTCGGGGAGTGGATCACGCTCGACGACCGCTCGTACCGGGTCGTCGGCGTCCTGCGCGAGCCGCCGCGCGACCTCGACCCGCGCTGGTTCCACGAGAGCCGGGGCGAAGACGGGACCCTGCTCCTGCCGATCACGACGTTCCGGCAGGCCTGGAACGCCGAGGGAGGCCTCGACGCGGTCGACACGATCCGCGTCGACAGCGGGGACGCGGCGACGGCCGGACATTACGCTCGCGCGATCGAATCCGTCCTCCTGTACCGGCACCGCGAGGAGCGCGACTTCGAGGTCAAGGACTACCGCGAGATCATCGGCGGCGCCCTCGAGTCCATGCGGACCTTCCTCGTGTCGATCGGCGCGATCGGGATCGTCGCGATCCTCGCGGGAGGCATCGGCATCCTCAACGTGACGCTCGCGACCGTGTTCTCGCGCGTGCGCGAGATCGGGGTGCGCCGCGCGCTCGGCGCGACGCGCCGCGACATCGTCGCCCAGTTCGTCGCGGAGGCGCTCGTCCTCGGCGCGGCGTCGGGCGCGGCCGGCTCGGCGGTCGGCGCGGCCGCGGTGATCTGGCTCTCGCCGTCGGTGCGCCAGGTCAACGCGTTCTCGCCGGTCTACGCGCTCGTCTCGACGGCGATCGCGGTCGCGACCGCCTTCGCGTTCTCCGTGGGGCCGGCCTGGCAGGCCTCGCGCCTGGACCCCGTCGAGGCGCTGCGCTACGAGTAGCGCCGCCCCTTGTGTTCCGGCGGTCAATCTGTTACTAACATTCCTGAGCCGTTCGCCATCATAGGAGCGCAAACCATGGAACTCGTCGAGATTCTCAAGAGCGCCGTGCAGGCCGGAGCCAGCGACATCCACCTCGTTGTCGGCAAGCCGCCGATGATGCGCCTCAACGGCGAGATGGAGGACATCCCCGGGCTCGCCAAGATCGGCGCCGAGGAGTGCAAGCACCTCGTGTACTCGATCCTGTACGAGGAGCAGCGCGCCAAGTTCGAGGAGAACTGGGAGCTCGACTGCTCGTTCGCGGTCCAGGGGTTCGCGCGCTTCCGCGTCAACGTCCTGCGCGACAAGGGCAACGTCGAGGCGGTCATGCGCGTGATCGGCTCGAAGATACCGACGCCCGAGGAGCTGCGCCTGCCCAAGGTCGTCACCGACTTCGCCGACCTGCCGCGCGGGCTCGTGCTCGTGACCGGCCCGACGGGCTCGGGCAAGTCGACGACGCTCGCCTGCATCATGGAGCTGATCAACGGCAAGCGCACGAACCACATCCTGACCGTCGAGGACCCGATCGAGTTCGTCTACGAGTCGAAGAAGTCGGTGTTCCGCCAGCGCGAGGTCGGCCAGGACACGAAGAGCTTCGCGCACGCGCTGAAGGCCTCGCTGCGCGAGGACCCGGACGTGATCCTGGTCGGCGAGATGCGCGACCTCGAGACGATCCAGCTCGCGGTCACCGCCGCCGAGACGGGCCACCTCTGCTTCGGCACCCTGCACACGCAGGACTGCCCGTCGACCGTCGACCGCATCATCGACGTGTTCCCCCCGCACCAGCAGGCGCAGATCCGCGTCCAGCTCGCGACGGTCCTGCAGGGCGTCGTCTCGCAGATCCTGATCCCGCGCAAGGACGGCCAGGGCCGCGTCGCCGCGCGCGAGGTGCTGGTCATGACCCCCGCGATCTCGAACCTGATCCGCGACGGCAAGACGCACATGATCTACGGCGCGATCGACACCGGCGCGAAGTTCGGGATGATCCCGATGGACCGCGCGCTCGCGGAGCTCGTCAAGCAGCAGCTCATCACGCTCCCCGAGGCGCTCACGCGCGCGCACAACCCGGACGTGCTCAAGCAGCTCGCCGGCGTCGGCGTCGGCGCGGGCGTCGCGGTCGCGAAGCCGGCGTACTAGGCGGGGCGGGCCATGGAGAAAAAAGAGAAGCTCTCGCTGCTCAAGTCCCTGCGCCTCTTCGAGCGCGTGCCGGAAAAGCAGCTCGGCACTCTGTCGGCCTACCTCAAGCCGGAGGAGTTCGCCGCCGAGGACGTCATCTTCGAGGAAGGCTCGAAGGGCGACTGCCTCTACCTCATCGCCTCGGGACGAGTGGGCGTGCGCAAGAAGATCCTCCTCGCCGACGGGACGAGCGCCTTCAAGGACCTGGCGGTCTTGAGAACCGGCGACTGCTTCGGCGAGATGGCCCTCTTCGACGCGAAAGCTCTGCGCTCGGCGCGCGCCGAGGCGACCGAGGCGACGGTGGTCTTCAAGCTCGAGCGCGGGCAGCTGTCGAAGTGGCTCGAGTCCGACTCCCAGCTCGCCGTCGGCTTCTTCACCGAGCTCGTGCAGACCTTGAGCCGCCGCCTGCGCCGTTCCTCCAGCGAGCTCACGCTCCTCTCCGACCTCAGCGCCTGGCTGCTCGAGCCCCTCGCCGACGGGCGCGAGCTCCTGCGCAAGGTCCTCGCGCACCTCGTGCCGCACCTCGAGGGCGCTTGGACCGCCGCGGCGTTCCTCTACAACGAGTTCAACGACGAGATGGAGCTCGCGGCGACCGAGGGCAGCTTCGACGCCGGCGAGGGCGGATTGCGCGCGCCGGCGTTCGGCGCGCCGCCGGCGTGGGCGGACGCGAAGACCTTCGTGATCCCGCTCCCCGGCCCGCGCCGCCTGCGCGGCTATCTCGTGTTCCGCTCGTCCGCCGCTCTCGGCGCCGACGAGAAGGGCGAGACCGCGCGCACGCTGGTCACGACCGCGCACCTGATCGGCACGGCCCTGCAGAACATCGACTTCCGGACCGAGGAGTCGTTCCGCTCGCGGCTGAGCGCCCACCGCGGCTGAGATCGCCTCAGCGCGCGGCGGGCTTGCGGCTGTCGCGGACCTGGCCGGAGCCGGTCACGACGAATTTCTCGCAGGTGAGCCCGACGAGGCCGACGGGGCCGCGCGCGTGCAGCTTCTGCGTGCTGATGCCCATCTCCGCGCCCAGCCCGAACTCGCCGCCGTCGGTGAAGCGCGTCGACGCGTTGACATAGACGGCTCCGGCATCGACTTCGCGCAGGAAACGGGCGGCCCGCCTTTTGTCGCGGGTCACGATGGCTTCGGCCAGACCCGAACCATGCCGGGCGATGTGACCGACGGCCTCGTCGAACGAGTCGACGACTTTGACCGATAAAATCTTATCGAGATATTCGGTGTCCCAGTCCGCGTCCGTCGCGGGCTTCATCGACGGGACGATCCTGCGCGACTTCGCGTCGCCGCGCAGCTCGACGCCCGCCAAGGAAAAACGGCGGGCGATGCGGGGCAAGAACGACCTCGCCGCGGCTTTGTTTATCAGCAACGTCTCCATCGCGTTGCACACGCCCGGCCGCTCGGCCTTCGCGTTGAAAGCGATCTCCTCGGCCATGTCGAGGTCCGCGCCCGCGTCGACGTAGGTGTGGCAGAGGCCCTTGTCGTGCGCGAGCACCGGGATCAGCGACTCGCGGCGCACGGCGACGGTGAGGTCCGGGCCGCCGCGGGGGACCACGAGGTCGATCAGCGCGTCGAGCGCGAGCAGACGCCGCACGGCCGCGCGGTCGGGATCGTCGACGAAGCCGACGGCGCCGGGCGGCAGGCCCGCGGCTGACAGCCCCTCGCGCAGCGCGCGCGCGATCTCGGCGTTCGTGCGCACGGCCTCCTTGCCGCCGCGCAGGATCGCCGCGTTGCCGGACTTCAGGCACAGCCCGGCCGCGTCGGCGGTCACGCCGGGGCGCGACTCGTAGATGATCGCGACGACGCCGAGCGGCACGCGCATCTTCCGGATCACGAGCCCGTTCGGGCGCCGCGCGAAGTCGGCCGTCGCGCCGACGGGATCGGGCAGGGCCGCGACGCGCTCGAGCGCGCGCGCGACTCCTTCCAGGCGCGCGCGATCGAGCGTCAATCGATCCACGAAGGAGAACGCGCGCCCGGCCGCGCGCGCGGCCGCGACCTCGCGCGCGTTGGCGGCGAGCACGGCGCGCGCGCGCCGGCGCAGGGCCCGGGCCATCGCCTTCAGCGCGCGGTTCTTGGCCGCCGTCGGCGCGGTCGCGAGGACGCGCGAGGCCTCCTTCGCCGCGCGCGCTAGGGCCTCGACGTCGAATTCCTCTCTCATGATCTCAGGATCGCGAGGTTGTCGCGGTGCACGACCTCGTCGGCGGGCTTGTGGCCGAGCGCGGCCTCGATCTGCGAGGTCTTGAGCCCCTTGATCCGGTCGAGATCGCGCGAGCCGAAGTTCACGAGCCCGCGCGCGAACTCCGCGCCGCCCTCGACGAGGCTCACCGCGTCGCCGGGCTCGAAGCGGCCCGTCAGGGACTTCACGCCGGACGCGAGCAGGCTCTTCGCGCGCGCGACGAGCGCCTCGCGCGCGCCCGCGTCCACGACGATGCGCCCGCGCGGCTTCGAGGCGAAGGCGAGCCACTGGCGGCGCTTCGCGAGCGGGTTCTCGACCGGCTCGAACAGCGTGCCGACGCCGCGCCCGGCGAGCGCCTCCGCGAGCACGCCGGGCTTCGTCCCGTTCGCGACGACCGCGGCGACTCCGCCCTCCGCCGCCTGGCGCGCGGCGCGCACCTTCGAGGCCATGCCGCCGCTGCCCCACGGCCCCGCGCCGCCGACGCGCGCCGGCGACTCGCCCGGGCGCACGCGCGTCACGAGCACGGCGTTCGGGTTCGCGCGCGGGTCGTCCGTGTAGAGGCCGTCCTGATCGGTCAGAAGGACGAGCAGGCTCGCGTCGACGAGCCCCGCGACGAGCGCCGAAAGGCCGTCGTTGTCGCCGAACTTGATCTCCTCGACGGCGACGGTGTCGTTTTCGTTGACGATCGGCACGACGCCGAGGCGCAGGAGGGTCAGCAAGGTGTTGCGCGCGTTCAGGTAGCGCTCGCGGTCGTGGAGATCGTCGCGCGTGAGCAGGACCTGCGCGACCGCGATGCGGCTGCGCGCGAAGGCCGCCTCCCACGCGCGCATGAGCCGGCTCTGACCGACCGCGGCCAGGGCCTGCTTGAGCTGAGTGCTCGGATGCGCCGCGAGCTTGAGCCGCTCGCGGCCGGCGAGAATCGCGCCCGAGGAGACGAGCACGACCTCGCGCCCGTCAGCGCGCGCCTCGGCCACGTCGCCCGCGAGCCGCCGCAGAGTCGCCGCGGAGAGGCCGCTGCCGCCGCCCGACAGCACTCCCGAGCCGAGCTTCACGACGACGCGCGCGTGCCTCACGGCGGCAGGGTACCAGGACTGCGCGCGAGCGTCAAGGCTTCGCGGGGTAGAACGCGTCGAAGAGGCGCAGGGCTGCGGCGAAGGTCGGCGACGGCGCCTCGGCCGCGCTCGGCGCGCTCAGGGAGCGCGCGCCGGTCGACGGCCACTCCGCGCCCCAGCGCGCGCAGCCGAGGAAGACCCCGGTGTCGACGCAACGCGCGCAGGCCTCCAGCGAGATGCGCTCGAAGAAGTCCCAGCCGAACGGGTAATCGGCGAGCGAGGCCGCGCGCGCGTCGGGCGGCGCGGAGGCGCCGTCGGCGGACTCGTCGGGGTTCGCCCACGAGTCGCGGTAGTACGGCGAGCACGCCGCGCCCGCGCGGCAGCGCGTCGCGTCGTGGTCGACGAACCAGCCGGCCGCGGCGCCGGACGCGGCGTCGGCGCTCGTGCGCGTCAGGTTGCGATCCTGCTGGCCCTGGGCCCAGTCGAGGTCCTTGCCCGGCGCGGTCTCGACGCGCGCGGCCTGGACGAAGCGCAGCGCGCGGCAGGCCGGCGCCTTCGGCCCCGGCGCGAAGGAGACGAACCCGTGCAGGACGTCCTCACCGGTGGTCGGGTCGCTGGTCCAGCTTTCCTCGACCGTCATCGTGCCGTTCGCGAGCGGGAAGACCGCCGGCGGCGGGGCGGCCTCCTTCTCGCCCTGCGCGCGGAACTTCCGCGCGCGCACGCGGCTCAGGATCTGCTCGTCGAGCGCGGCGCGGCTCGCGTCGAAGTCCGACGGCTTAACGGTCTGCGCGGACGCGAGCGAGGCCGCGGCCGCAGCGAGGAGCGCCGCAAGAAGAGGGGCGGGCCGGTACATTGCTCCAGCATACCCGCGCGCGCCTCGCGGGGCCTGGGTCCTAGGACCCAGGTCCGGCGAGCGTCTTATCGAGCTCGGCGAAGCGCAAGCCGCTCACTTTAGGGAGGCCGAAGCGCGGGTCGCCCTCCGGGAACGGCTCGGTCTTTCCGGTGCGGCGGTAGCCGCGGCGCTCGTAGTAGGCGATGAGCTCGCCGCGCACGTCGATGACCGTCATGCGCATGCGCGCGCAGCCCCACTCGCGCGCGAGCTCCTCGGAGCGCGTCATGATCAGCTTGCCGAGCCCGCCCGCCTGCCGCGCCGGATCGACGGTCAGCATGCCGAGGTAGCAGGAGCCGTCCTCTTCTTTCTTGAGATGCACGCAGCCGATCAGCGTCCCGTCCGCGGCGAAGGCGAGCTCGACGCGCGAGCCCGGCGCCGCGATCATCTCGCGGACCTTGTCCTCGTCGGTGCGCTGGCCTCCGAGGATGTCGGCCTCGGTCGTCCAGCCTTTCTTGGAGCTCTCGCCGCGGTAGCCGGAATTAACCAGCGCGACGACGCGCGCGGCGTCGGCGGCGTCCGCGGCCCGGAATTCGAGCATGGCTCCAGCTTATAAAACCTCGAGCCCGGCCGCGCGGAGTCGCGCGCCTTGACGGTCGCCGGCCGTCCTGTTATCCTCGGAAGATGGCCGCCCCTCTCCTCCTGGCCGTGGCCTTGGGCGCCGCCGCGTCGGCGCAGAACCCGGCGGGCCGTCTGCGCGGCGCCGCCGAGACGGTCGACTGCAGCCGCGACGAGGCGCGCGGGGTCTCGCAGGACTGCGGCGTCTACCTCAAGTCGATCTTCGACGCGGTCAAGCCGACGGTCGTGCAGGCGCACGGCGAATTGAGCGGGACCGTTTTCCGGTATTTCGACAAGATGCAGGGCGTCGCGACGACCTGCGACGACGACGGCACCGCCTTCGAGAGCGTCTCCCCCGCCGCGTCGGACGACTGCGGCGGCAAGACGGTGCCGTTCGTCGTGGCGGGCTACGGGATTTGGAGCATGGCGGGACGCTGCGCGACGGAGAGCGGCTCGGCCTCCGCGGTCGGGATGGGCGACGTCGCCGCCTTCGTGCTCCTGCACGAGTTCGGCCACCTCGCGCTCGGTCATCCGCGCTCGGCGCGCGCGGACGTCGGCGATTTCTGCGAGCACTGGTTCCCGGTCTGGCTCGACGACCCGAGCTCGGACGCCGTGCGCACGCTCGAGCCCGTGGTCGAGGCGAGCAAGCGCCTGGGCCCCGCCGCGCAGAAAAAAGCGCTCGCGACCGCCAGCCTCCGCCATTGCGTCGACCAATGGAACGCGTGGAGCAGCGAGAACGACGTGCCGGCGCCGCTGCGCGCGCTGTGGCTCGACAAGAAGAGAAAGGCGCGCCAGCGCGAGAACGACGCCGACGCTTTCGCCGACGCCGAGATGATCCCGCGCTACAATGCGCTGCGCGGGCTGCACGAGGCCGATCCCGCGAACCCGATCCCGAGCATCGCGATCGGCGCGGGCCAATGCGCGATGGCGGACCTCAAGCTCTACGAGGACGCCCTGTCGGGCGGGCTGAAGCCGAAGCCCGGCCGCGTGTCCGATCACCCGGACAGCGACGAGCGCGCCGCTCGCCTCGCGCTGATCGAGGCGCAGATGTGCGCGGGCGCTCGGACGCCGAACTCCATCTGCGATCCGCCCGCGGTTCCCGCCGCTCCTTAGCCGCCGCGCGAACTTGGTAGACTGAGGCGATGGCGAAAAAGACGCCCCTCGTCGACGCGAACATCGCGGGCCACCACGCGCTCCCCACGCCGCACGAGGTGCGCGCGGAGCTGCCCGCGTCGAAGGCCTGCCTGGACGCCGTCGCGCGCGGGCGCGAGGCGATCCGCGCGATCCTGCGCGGCAAGGACGAGCGTCTTTTCGTCGTCGTCGGACCCTGCTCGATCCACGACCCGCGCGCCGCGCTCGACTACGCGCGGCGCCTCAAGGCCCTGTCCGACGCGGTCGCGCACCGCTTCCTCCTCGTCATGCGCGTCTACTTCGAGAAGCCGCGCACGACCGTCGGCTGGAAGGGGCTCATCAACGACCCGCGCCTCGACGGCTCGCACGACATCGAGGCCGGCCTCAAGGCCGCGCGCCGGCTCCTGCGCGACGTGACCCGCCTCGGCCTGCCGGCGGCGACCGAGGCGCTCGATCCCGTCTCGCCGCAGTACATCTCGGACCTGGTCAGCTGGCACGCGATCGGCGCGCGCACGACCGAGTCCCAGACGCACCGCGAGCTCGCGAGCGGCCTGTCCACGCCCGTCGGCTTTAAAAACGGAACGGACGGGGACATCCAGGTCGCGCTCGACGCGATCCGCTCGGCCTCCGCGCCGCACCGCTTCCTCGGCGTCGACCCGCGCGGGCGGGTCTCCGTCTACAGCACGCGCGGCAACAAGGACTGCCACGTCGTCCTGCGCGGCGGCCGCGGCACGAACTACGACCGCGCCTCGGTCCTCGACGCCGCGAGGAAGCTCGAGCTCGCGGGCTTGAGCCCGCGCCTGATGGTCGACTGCAGCCACGGCAACTCGGACAAGGACTTCCGCCGCCAGCCCGCCGTCTTCGCGGCGTGCCTGGAGCAGGTCCGCGCGGGCGGCTCGCCGATCGCGGGCTTCATGGTCGAGAGCAACCTCTCCGAGGGGCGCCAGGACATACCGCAGGACTTCAAGTCCCTCTCTCAATTGCGCTACGGCGTCTCCGTGACCGACGCCTGCCTCGGCTGGGAAGACACCGAGCGGCTCATCCTCGGCGCGGCGCAGTAGCGCGAATCACCACGCGCCCGAGCCCAGCTCCTTGCGCGAGCCGCCCTCGCGCGACGGGGACTGGGCCGAGGAACGCGCCGGCGAGCGCGCGGCTTGGCCGGAGCGGGCGGCTCCGTTCGTGTAGTACCTGTGGACCTCGCGCCGGCGCTCGATGATCGCCCGCCGCCGCTCCTCCCAATTCCCGTCGCGCGAGCCGCGCCGCTCGCCGCGGCGGACGACGCGCTCGCCGTGGCGGATCTCGCGGCGGCCGTCGCGCTCGAGCGCGCGCCCCTCGGCCGCGAGCTCAGCGCCCTTCGCGCCGCCCTCTTGCTCGCCTCGGTCGACGAGGAGAGTCCCGCGATCCTCTTCCCGGATGCCGCGCTCGATGTCGCGCGCTCCGCGGCGGACATCGCGGCGCTCCGCTTTTTCCCGGCCCTCGCTCACGCGGCGGCGGCGCGCGGACTCGGGCGACGGCGGCGCGAACTGGCCGGTCCCGCCCGTTCCGTCCGCGCCGTTCTGTCCCGGCGGGGCGGGCTTCGTGACCGCCGTGTCGTAGGTGATGGTCCCCAGCGTATCGGCCGGCGCCGTCGCCGCGGAATCGCTCGCGGCGTCCGAGCCGCTCGAATTCCCGGAGGCGCTCGGAGGAGAGGAGCCGGCGCCGGAGTCGTCCTGCGCCGCGGCCGCCATCGGCGCCAGAAGCAGCGCCGCCGCCAAAGCCCCGCGCCGGATTTTCTCGCTCATGCCCCACCCCCGACGACCGCTGCCCACAATGTAGCCCCCGCCGTCTCGAATTTCAAGGGGGCGCGCTTCAGCGCGCGGGCCACTTTCGCGGCACCGCCACCACGTCGAAGCGGATCAGGCCCTCCTCGCAGTCGTTCGGCAGCTCCACCGGATCGAAGCCCAGATCGACGGTGTCCGCGACGTCGCGCCGCGTTTTCTCGCTCAGGAGGCGCAGCGCGGGATCCCTCTCGGCCAGCAGCCCCGTCCGATAGCCGGGCCACTCGGCGGAGACCGCGGGCGAAGAATCGAGCGCGGAGACCGGAAGATCCAGCTGATAACGGCCTTTGCCGTCCGTCGTCGCGCGAATCCGAAAATTTCCCCAGCGCGCCTCCAGCGCGGCCCTTCGGATCGGTTTTTTCGTCGCGAGGTCGTAGGCCACGCCGTAATAGCGGCAGATGACGTCGCTCGGCAGGTCCGGCTCGGGGGGATCGCCGGCGTCCGCGAACTGGGCCGGCGGCATCCCGGCCGGCCAGACGCGCGGAACCAGGGCCAAGTCGAGCTCCGCCAAAGACACCTGCGTCTCGACGTCGAACCCGATCGGCTTGATCGGCTTGTCCGATTCGACGATCTCTTCCGCGGCGGCGCGCCGCTGAGCCGCCGTCCGCGAGGCCAGCGGCGGATCGCGCTCCTGGAGCGCGCCCGCGTAATCGTCCCTGGAGGCGCGCGCGCTGAGATACTGCGGGGCCGAGCCCTTCGGAATGTCCGCCCGATACCATCCGTGAGCGTCCGTCTGAGCTTGAGCCAGTGCGAGCTGGCCGCCCCTCGAGAAGATCACGTCGGTCTTGGGGACCGGCTTCTTCGTCGCCAGGTCGTAGACGACGCCGTAAATCACGAGCGCGTTCGGATTCGAGCCCGTGGGCGCGGGCGGAAGCTCGGCCTCTTCTTGATCGGGGGCGGCGGCGGTGGAAGCGGCGACCGCCGCCGGCGCGGGCGCCGGCGCGGAGAGCGCGGCCGGAGGCGGCGGCGAGGCGGACGGGCCCGCCGCCGCGCTCGGCGCGGGCGCGGCCGCGGGAGCGGCCGCGGCGGGCGTTGAGCCCGCGCTGAGCCGGCTCCAGCCCGCGTAAGCGGCGAAAGCGGCGAGCGCCAGACCCGCGAACGCTCCGACCGCTCTCGCCCCGGCGGCGGAGCGCGCGGACGATCCGGAAGGCGGGACCTTCTCGGAGTCGAGGGCCGGCGGAGCCGCGCCGCGCGGCAGGCCGCAAGCTCCGCAGAAAGGCTCCTCTTCGCCGAGAGGCTGGCCGCAGCGCCGGCACGGTATCAGCGACATCGCGTTAGTTTAGGGGCTCGCCGAAAACGTGTCAAGATCGCGCGCGCTTCCGAAACGACGCCGGCACGATCGCGGCCGCGACGCCCGCGAGCACGAGGCCCATGCCGGCCCAGGAGCTCGGCGGGATCGCCTCGTTCAGGAACGCGCGGCCGAGGAACACCGCGACGATCGGGAAGATCAGCGTGATCAGGCTCAGACGCGTCGCGTCCATGACCTTGACCAGCGAGTAGTAGGATTGGAAGGCCGTCACCGAGCCGACGAGGGCGAGGTAGACGATCGCGAGCGCGTTCGCGCGGCTCCAAACGACGGCGGCGTGGCGCTCGAAGAGCGCGCTGAGCAGCAGCAGGCACGCCGCGCCGATGCCCATGCCGCAGGCGTTCATGACGAACACGTCGAGGCGGCGGCCGTATTTCTTGACGCTGACGAGGTTCACGGCCGCGCCGAGGACGGACGCGAGCGCGACGAGCATCCCGACCGCCTGCGGCGCCGCGACCGCCTCCGACGGCCAGAACAGGAAGGCGGTCCCGGCCATCGCGACGACGATGCCGCCGATCTTGCGCGGCGAGAGGGATTCGGACCGGGTCCAGAAGGCGCTCAGCAGCGCGGTGACGAGCGGCATCAGGCAGTAGAGGATCGCCGCGAGCCCGCTCGAGATGTACTGCTCGGCCCAGTACACGCACGCGTACGAGAGCGTGAAGCTGAGCAGGCCGCAGGAGAGCACCGCGATCCAGCCGTCGCGGTCGAGGCGGATCTTGGCCCGGCGCGCGGCGACGAGCGCGAACAGCACCGCCGAGGCCAGCGCGAAGCGCAGACCCGCGCCGAGGAACGGCGGCACGCCGTCCAGGCCGATCTTGATGACGAGCCAGGTGGAGCCCCAGATCAGGCAGATCAGCGCGTACAGCGCTGGGATCAGCGGGCTTCCGGGGGTCATGCGCCCGCCGGGCTCGGGCGCTCGGCGAGCGGATAGGAGCCGAGGACCTTCACGTGCCGCGCGGCCGCGCGCAGCTCCTCGAGCGCCTGCCGCACGCCCGCGTCGCCGAGCCCGCCGAGGAAGTCCGCGAAAAAGGAATACTCGAACGGGTTCGTCGGGATCGGCCGCGACTCGAGCTTGGTCAGGTTGATCGAGTGGTCGGCGAAGAGCCTCAGGCACTCGAGCAGGGCGCCGGGCTTGTGATGGACGGAGAAGGCGAGGCTCGTCTTACCGGCCGCGAGGCCGGCCGGCACGTCGTCCTCCCGGCGAAACGCGAGGAAGCGCGTGAAATTTCCCTTCACGGTCTGGATGCCGTCGGCTATGACGGAAAGGCCGTAGACGTCCGCGCAGCGCCGGCCCGCGATCGCGGCCTCGCCCGGCAGGCCGCGCGAGGCGACGAGCTCGGCGGCGCCCGCGGTGTCGTACTCGGGCACGGCCTTGAGGCGGCGCCGGGAGAGGAAGTCGCGGCACTGCGCGAGCGCGATCGGGTGCGAGTAGACCGCGGTCACGTCCTCGAGGCGGTCGCCGGGGCGGCCGAGCAGGCAGTGCTCGATCAGCAGATACGCCTCGGCGACGGCGAAGACGGGACGCTCGAGCAGGAGGTCCGCGTTCACGCCGACGGGTCCCGCGATGCTGTTCTCGACGGGCACGAAGCCCGCGTCGACGGCGCGCCGCTCGACGGCGTCGAACACCTGCTCGCTGAACGGGAAGCCGACGGCCTCGACGCCCGCGCCGTAGTGCTTGAGGAGAGCGGCCTCGCTGTAGGCCCCGCGCACGCCCTGGAAGGCGACCTTCACGCGCGCACCTTCGCGTCGACGGACTTCAGCGCGGCGAGGAAGCGGCGGCGCATCGGGGCCGCGCCGGCGTTGAAGCGGTTCATGTCCGCGAAGAGCTGCCAGGAGTCGTTCTGCACCGTCTCGAGGATGCGCAGGAGGCGCTTGTAGCCCTCGGTGTCCACCCCGGTCGTCCTCGCGCCGCAGGCGATCAGCGCGCGGCCGATGAAGTGCGTGAGCACGAGGGACGACGCCATGCGCCGGTCGTGCTCGCGCGGCGTCAGCTCGACGACCTCCAGCCCCTTGCGCGCGAGCGCGCGCTTGGCCGCGCGGTACGCGGCGTCGGTCATGCGCACGCGGCAGAGCACGATCTTGCGGCCCTTCAGCGAGTCGGCCGCGCTGTCCGGCCCGAAGTTCGGGTGCGTCGCGAGCAGGCTCACGGACTTGGGCAGCCAGCGCTTCATCGCGCGCACCGGATGCTCCTTGACCGAGCACGCGTCGACGACGAGCGCGCCCGGCTTCACGAGGCCGCGCATCCGCTTGACCACGCCCTCGAACGCCGTCATCGGCACGCAGAGCACGACGATCTCCTGCGCGCAGGCCTCGGCGAACGTCGCGGGCCGCGCGCCCAAACGCCGCGCGAGACGCGCGTCGAGACGCGGATCCGCGGCGAAGATGCGCGCGTCGCGCGCGAAGTGCTTGACGAGCAGGCGTCCGAGGCGGCCGAAGCCGATCAGGCCGACGTTCAAAGCGCTTTCTCCAGGCGCGCGAAGCCCTCGCGCAGCACGCTCTCCGGCTGCGAGAAGCTCAGGCGCAGGAAGCCCTCGCGGCCGAAGGCGGAGCCGGGCACGACCGCCACGCCCGCCTTATGAAGGAAGTGCTCGGCGAGCTCCGCCGAAGTCTTGAACTTCTTGCCCAGATGGCGCCGCGCGTCGGCGAACAGGAACAGCCCGCCCTGCGGCTTCGCGCAGCCGAAGAGCTTCGCGCCCAGCCCGAACGCGGCGTCGCGGCGCTTCTGGTGCTCGGCGCGCCACGCCTCGCGGTGCGCCGGGCCGAGCGCCAGCGCGGCGAGCGCGCCGTGCTGGGCGAACGTGCACGCGTTGCCGGTCACGTGGCTGTGGATCCGGCTCACGGCCTTCACGAGCTCCTCCGGGCCGGCCAGGAAGCCGACGCGATAGCCCGTCATCGCGAAGGACTTGGAGAATGTCTGGACCGTGACCGCGCGGGCCGCCGCCTCCGCGCCGATCGAGGCGAAGCTGACGTGGCGCGCGCCGTCGTAGACCAGCGCCTCGTAGGCCTCGTCGGAGATCACGACGAGGCCGCGCTTCTGCGCCAGCGCCGCGACGGCGCGCAGGTCCTTTTCGGGGTAGACCGCGCCCGTCGGGTTGTTCGGCGTGTTGAGGATCAGCGCGCGCGTCTTCTTCGTGACGGCGCGCTCCAGCGCGGCGAGGTCGAGCTGGTGATCCGGCCCCGTGTCGACGAGGACGGGCTTCGCGCCCGCGAGCTTGACCGACTCCGGGAACGTCGTCCAGCACGGGGACGGGATGACGACCTCGTCGCCCGGCCCGCATAACGCCTGCAGGACCTCGTAGATCGCCTGCTTGGCGCCGTTCGTGACGACGATGTTTTCCGCGGGCGCGGCGACCCCGTTGACGGCGCGGAGCTTCTCGGCCAGCGCCGCCTTGAGCTCGGGCAGCCCCGTCGAGCGCGAGTAGCGCGTGCGGCCGTTCTTCAGGGCTTCGATCGTGGCGCGGATCACGGGCTCGGGGACCGGCAGGTCCGGCTCGCCCTCGAGCAGGCTCAGGATCTCGCGTCCGTCGGCGCGCAGGCGCGCGGCCTCGCTCGAGAGCCGCAGGGTCTCGGACTCGGCCGCGGCGAGGGCGCGGCTACTCAGCCTCATGGTACTGCACTTCTTTGGAGTTCATCACGATGAGGCGGAAGACGACCTCGACGAACTCCTCGTTGAGCTTGTGCGCGGCGCCCCACTTCTTGACCCGGTCGATCAGCGCCTGCTCGCGCTTGCGGTCGTAGATCGGCAGGTCGAGCGTCTTCTTGATCTTCGCGAGCTCGAGCACGAGCCCGCGCCGCCGCGCGAGCAGGGAGACGATTCCGTTGTCGACCTCGTCGATCCCGACGCGGATGCGCTCGAGGCTGCGTGCGGTGTCCTGGGCCATGCGACCATGATATTAAATCGCCGCTCGGCCCGCGGTCTTGACTCGCCGGGGTCAAAGCATTAGACTCGCGGGATGGCAGACGCCGCTCCCGCGGGCAATCCCGCCGACAAGCTCGTGATGATCGTCGACGACGAAGCCGACGTGCGCCTGCTCATCGAGTTCAACATCAAGAAGGACGGCTTCGCGACGATCACCGCCAGCAACGGGCTCGACGCGCTCGCCAAGCTCGAGCCGCGGCTGCCCGACCTGATCATCCTGGACCTCATGATGCCCCAGCAGAGCGGCTACGAGTTCCTGCGCGCGCTGCAGGGCGCCGGCCACGGCGGGATCCCGATCTTCATCGCGACGGCGCGCTCCCTCGACACCTCGACGATCCAGGTCATCCGCCAGGAGTCCAATGTCGTGGAGTTCTTCACGAAGCCGTTCAATTGGACCGCCTTCGTCGGCGCGATCCACGCGCACATGAAGACCGCGCGCCCGTCGCCGCGCGCCGCGAACCGCCCCGCGGGCGGCGATCCCTATTCCGGCGGCAGCTAGCTCTTCTTGGCGCGCCCCCGCGTGATTTTGCACAATCGGGCCATGGCCGTCGGCATCGCAATCCGCAAGGTCACTTTGCTCGGGCATCCCGTCCTTCGCCGCGTCCTGCGGCGGCTGAAGCCCGAGGAGATCCGCTCCGCCGACGTCCAGCGTCTCGTGCGCGAGATGGCGGTCACGATGGACGAGTACGACGGCGTCGGCATCGCCGGCAACCAGGCCCAGGAGGATCTCGCGGTCTTCGTCATGGGCCTGCCGAAGGGCACGAAGCGCCACCCCGAGGGCATCGAGCTCACCGTCGTCTTCAACCCCGAGATCAGGCCGATCGGCGACGAGTACGAGGAGGACTGGGAGGGCTGCCTGTCCGTGCCCGACCTGCGCGGCAAGGTCCGCCGCCGCGCGAAGCTGGAGCTCACGGGTCTCGGCCTCGACGGCAAGGCCTTCAAACGCGTCTACGAGGGCTTTCCCGCGCGCGTCGTCCAGCACGAGACCGACCACCTCAACGGCCTGGTCTACCTCGACCGCATGGACGGCCTCAAGACGCTGACCTACATCAGCGAGATGGGCCGCGCCGGCTGAACGCCGGCCGCCGTTCGTCTCAGAACGCGACGCTTTGAAGGATGGTCTCGCTCCAGTTCTTCACGTCGGCCGCGTGCTCCGCTGCGCTGCGGTAGCCGATGATGGCCGCGTTCATCGCGGCGGGGTCGAAGACGACCGACGTCCCCTGCGTCACGCTGCCGGATTGAAGCGCCTTGCTCGCGAAGACGTAGCCCTGCGTCGTGCGCCCCTTGCGATCCTCGGCGACCTGCGCCGCCGGCCTGCCGGCTCCGGCGAGCTCCAAGACGAGATCCGCCTGCACCGCCGCGACGAAGAGACCCGCGAGCAGCTCGCGGTCCGCGTCCGTCATCGCCCGTCCCTCCGGCGGGACGAAGCGCACCTTCGTCTGCGTCGCGACCCGCATGAGCCCGTCCCACGGGCCGCAGAGCAGGCTGAGCTCCATGCGCGCGGTCGGGTGCCGGAACCTGTGGACCGCGATGCCCTCGAACGGCTTCTCTTCCGTCGTCAGCCCCTCGGGCGTCGTGAACGTGATTGCGCTCGCCATAGAAGCCCGAGCCTATCACAGCATCGCCGCGGTATACAAGAAGCTGCGGCCTCAACAATGAAGCGGGAAGGAAAAAGCGCGCGACTCGGATCGAAGAATCCCGACTAAAAAGGTCGACTGACGCTGGAGTCACTAAAATCTCGGCCCCGCTGACGCGGCCGGCGTCGATATGGGAGAATCGCTCCGTGGCGATCGCTCTCAACGTCAAGGACCTCTCGAAGGACTACCGCTCCCCCGTCAAGGAGCCGGGGCTGTGGGGCGGAGTGAAGGCCCTGTTCGACCGCCGCTACAAGGACACTCGCGCCGTCGACGCCGTTTCGTTCCAAGTCGCGGAAGGCGAGCTCGTCGGCTTTCTCGGCGCGAACGGCGCCGGGAAGACGACGACGCTCAAGATGCTCGCGGGCCTGCTGACGCCGACGTCCGGCTCGGCGCTCGCGCTCGGGCACGTTCCGTGGCGGCGCGAGGCCGCGTTCCAGCGCCGGCTCGCGCTCGTGATGGGCCAGCGCACCCAGCTGTGGTGGGAACTTCCGGCCTACGAGACTTTGCGCCTCAACCAGTCGATCTACGAGATCCCCGAAGCCGAGTTCCGGCGCAGCCTCGACGAGCTCGTCGACCTGCTCGATCTGCGCGAGCACTTGTCCGTCCCGGTCAAGAAGCTCTCGCTCGGCGAACGCATGCGCGCGGAGCTCGCCGCGGCGCTCCTGCACCGGCCGAAGCTCCTCCTGCTCGACGAGCCGACGATCGGCCTCGACGTGGTCATGCAGAAGAAGGTCCGCGAGTTCGTGCGCGAGTACAACCGCCGCACCGGCGCCGCGATCCTGCTCACCAGCCACAACATGACCGACGTCGTCGAGCTCTGCCGCCGCGTCATCGTCATCGACCGCGGCCGCCTGCTCTACGACGGCGCGCTCGACGCGCTGGTCGCGCGCTACGCCGACCACAAGATCCTGCGCGCGCGCTTCACCGGGCCCATCGACACGTCGCTCCTCGCCGCGCTGGGCACGGTCACCAGCGCCGGCGACGGCCGCGCCTCGCTCCAAGTGCCGCGCGAGCGCGTGGCCGCGAGCGCCGCCGCGCTCCTGCGCGACTTCCCCGTCGGCGACCTCGACGTCGAGGAGGTCGACATCGACGACATCGTGCGCCGCCTCTTCCAGGGCGCATGAGGAAGTACCTGACGGCGTACTCGATCGCCCTGCAGGAGACGCTCCAGCGCCGCTCGACTTTGCTGATGGACCGTCTCGGCGGCTTCGCGATCGTGCTCAGTCTGTACTCCTTTTGGAACGTCCTGCTGGGCGACAAGACCTCGTTCCTCGGCTACACGCGCCCCGAGATGCTGACCTACGTGCTGATCATCAACGTCCTGCGCTCGTTCGTGTTCACCGGCCGCGGCTGGCTGCTCGTCGGCGAGATCTCGTCGGGCCGCATCTCGTCGTACCTCGTGCGCCCGCTCAACTACCACGGCTACGCGCTCGCGCTCGACCTCGCGCAAAAAACCGTGCACGTGGCCTCGGCCTTTCTCGAGATCGGCGTGCTCGTGCTCGCCGCGCGCGGCGGCGTCTTCGTCCCGCGCGATCCCGCCGCGTGGGCGTTGTTCGCGCTCGCCGCCGCGATGGCCTCGCTGATCTTCTTCTTCATGGAATTCGCCGTGAGCACGCTGGCCTTCTGGACCTCGGAGTCCGGCGGCCCGCTGTTCTGCTTCGAGCTGTTCCTGCAGTTCGCGGCCGGCGCCTTCTTCCCCCTCGACGTCCTGCCCGAGAGCCTGCGCCGCCTGCTCGCGGCCACGCCTTTCCCTTATATGGTGTATTTCCCGGCGCGCGTCCTGCTCCAAAAGGTCTCCCCGCCCGAGGCCATGCGCCTGCTCGCCGCCGAAGCCGGGTGGCTGGCCCTCGCCGCCGCCGTCGCGATCGGCGCCTGGAGCCGGGGCCTGCGCTCCTACGCCGCGGAGGGCGGATGATCGCGGCCCTTCGCCGTCATGGACGGCTCTGGCTGCGCACCGCCTCCATGTCCATGCAGGCCCAGCTCACCTATCGCCTGGGCTCGCTCGGCTTCCTGATCGGCAAGGCGATCCGCATGGGCTTCTTCTTCGCTTTCGTCGCGGCCGTCTTCGACCACGTGCAGACCGTCGCCGGCTACTCCCTGCTGGAGACCGCGCTTTTTTTCCTCACGTTCAACATCGTCGACATGACCGCGCAGATCTTCTTTCGCGGCGTGTACAACGCCCGCCGCATCGTCAACGAGGGCGACTTCGACTTCTACCTGATCCAGCCGGTCTCGCCGCTCCTGCGCATGGTCTGCTCGAACGTCGACGCGCTGGACGTGATCACGCTGCTCCCGGTCCTCGTCATGACCGGCGTCGTGCTCCATCGCCTGCCGCCGCTCGGCTGGGAGCGCGGCCTCGCCTATGGCGCGCTGACCGCGAACGCCGTCGCGCTGATCTTCGCCATCCACGTCGCCGTCGCGGCTCTCACCGTGCGCACGCAGGAGCTCGAGAACGCGATCTGGATCTACCGCGACGTGATGTTCATGGGCCGCTTCCCCGTCGACGTCTACGCCACACCCGTGCGCTGGGCTTTGACCTTCGGCATTCCGATCGCGGTCATGACCACGTTTCCCGCGAAGGCCTTCCTCGGCCTCCTGTCCCCGGCCTGGACCGCTTACGCCTTCGCGGTGACCGGCGTCGCGCTCGCCGCGGCGCTCGCGTTCTGGCGCTCCTCGGTCGCGCGCTACACGTCCTCTTCCAGCTGAGCGCGCGGAGGGCCCAGCGGACGGGGGCCCAAGAGACGCCCTGCTTCTGCGACGTTCGGCCCATCCGAGATCAACGGCGTCCCGGCTAAGATAGGGCCGATGCGGAAGAGATTCCTCCTCGCGGCTCCGCTGCTTCTGGCCGCCGGCGCGCGCGCCCAGCCGGCTCCGGCGCAGCGCGTGCGCGCCATGATGACCGGCGAGCTCGAAACGCTGGGCGTGGACCGCGACGCCTCCGCACGCGTGTTCAACGCGGCTTTCCCCGTCCCCGAGCCGATCGCCGAGTCTGACGAGGACGCGGCCGCCGAGCCGGGGGCCGACCCCGACAAGCCGCTCGACGGGAACGACGCGCCCTATCGGATCAAGAAGAACGGGACCGTCACCGACTGCAAGACCGTCGCGGGACCGAAGCGCTGGAAGTACTGCGTCACCGTGACGGAGGGCAGCTCGAACCACACGATCCTCTATTTCCTGCATGGCCACGGCCACAACGCGGAGGGCTGGATCAACTCCGGCGATTATAAAAAGCGCGTGCGCGAAGACTGGAAAGCCGCGGGCATTCAGCCGCCGATCGTGGTCACGGTCTCGTTCGGCGGCTTCTGGCTGCTCGTGGAGAAGAACTCGAGCGAGCGCAGCGGCCTGCTCGAGTACTTCACCGACTCGATGATGCCGCTCATCGAGAAGGACCTGCCCAAGGACGGCAGTCCGCGGCGCCGGCTGATGGGCGAGTCGATGGGCGGCTTCAACGCGGCCCAGGTCGTCCTCCGCGACCCGCGGTCCTTCGAGCGCGCCGTGCTCGCCTGCCCCGCCGTCGCGCACATCTCCCCGTTCGCGACGCCGGAGCAGATCGCCGCGTACAAGAACGCCCCCGGCGTCAGCCCGTTCAAGGTCTGGCTGATGCTGCACCTCTCCCACAAGCTCTTCAAGACCGAGGCGGACTGGGCCCAGTCCGACCCGTTCGTTCTCGGGCAAACGCGCTTCTCGCCCTCCACGCCGAAGCTGCTGATCTCCGCCGGCGACCGAGACTCGTACGGCCTCTACAGGAGCATCGGCGAGTTCGCGAGCCTGGCGCGCGAGCGCGGCGTCGACGTCGCGTTCAACGACCTGCACGGCGGCCACTGCTCGGCCGACCCGGCCGCGATCGCCCGCTTCCTGGCTCCATAGGCGCGTCATGAAACGCGCCGGCGCTCTCGGCCTCGCGCTCCTCCTGGGCGCGTCCTCCGCCGGCGCCCAAGTCGCCCCGATCCGCGCGTCGCTGTCCGCGCCCGCGCTCGCGGCCTCCGTCCCCGCGCCGGCGGCGTCCGCGCTCGTCGTCTCGCCGCTTTCTTTTGTCGCGGCCCCGTCGCTGACGGCCGCCCCGCTCGCGCTCTCCGCGCCCGCCGCGGCGCCGGCCGCCGCGGTCGCGCTCTCTCTCGCCGCCGCTCCCGCCGTCGCCGCGACGCCGTCCGATTTTTCGACCGCTCGCGCCGCCGCGCCCCCCGCCCGCGCCGACGCGCTCGCGGCCGCGGCCCCGTCGTTTCCGGCCGGCTCCGTCTTCGACGGAAGCTCGAGCCGCGAGAACGGCGCCGCGGCCGTCGACGGCCGCGCGTCCGCGCCGGGCCCGAGCGCCGCGGCCTCGGACGCGCCCGCCCGCCGACCGTCCTTCTTCAGGCTCGGTCCCGCCCACAAAGGATTGCTCGTCGGCTCCGTCGCCGCGGCGGCGGTCCCCGTGCTGTGGTCCGCCGCGCCCGGCGCCAAGCTCGGCTATTTAGAAGCGACCGCGCTGGTCTTCGCTCTCGTCGCCGTCGCGGTCGCGCTCGTCGCGCGCTCCGTCCGCCGTCCCGCGCCGCGCGCGGCGAAGCCTCCGCGCCGCTGGGCCTCGGCTCTCCTCGGACTCGGGCTCGGCGTCATGATCGGCGCAACGCCGACCGTCTTCGAGTCTCCGCTGATCGAGCGCGCCGGCGCGCTGTACGACGCGGTCGCGACGCCGCACGACCGCGCCGCGCTGCGCGCCGTGCCCGGACACGCGATGCAGGACGAGGCCCTGCGCGTCCTTTCGGCCAATCCCGTCGGCCGCGAGGTGCTCGATCGTCTGCGCGACCGCGGCGGCGTCGTGCGCCTGCCGCCGTTCTTCGTCTCGCGCCAGTCCGGCTTCTACGCGCGCCACAACAAGGGCTTCGGCGTCGTCGAGATCCCGTACGCCGAGATCGCCGACCGCGGCTGGACCGTCGACCAGTTCCTCGCCGATCCCGCGCTCCAGCGCCGGCTCGTGCGCGAGACGGCCTCCACCGTCGCGCACGAGCTCACGCACGAGGCCCAGGCCCGCCTCTCGCCCTTTCGCCGGGAGTTCTGGACGCTCAACGTCATGGAGGAGGAGTACGAGGCCTTCCTCGTCCAGCACGCCTTCGTCCACGCCGCGCTCGCGGTCGACCCGCGCGCGCCGCTGCGCGCCGTCGATCTGGATCGCTACCGCGCCGCCCTCGACGACCTCGACGGCTGGCTCAAGAGCCTGGACGCCTCCTATCCGCAGAACACGCACTACGACTATCCGCGCTGGCGCGGCTTCTACGCCTCGGTGAAGTCCGGCTGGCCCGCGCACCGCGCGGCGGGCTACCTCCTGCTCGCGCGCCGCGAGCTCGCGGACTCGCCCGCCCTCGCCGCGGCCGACCTCGCGAAGGCCCGCGCCGCCGCGGCCGAGGCGGGGCTGCCGCCTCCGACGCTCGAGTAGGCCCGCGGACTTCCGGCGCGGCGGCCGACTACTTCGCGGCGGGCGCCGTGGGCGTCGGCAGGCCTTCGGCGAGCAGGTCGAACTGGTAGCCCGAGAGCTGCGAGCGGCTGGCGCGGCCCAGCTCGAGCGTCTGCTGGTTCTGGACCTGCACGAGCTCCGCGCTCGCGCTCGGCCGATATTCCAATTGGAACTCCAGGTTCACGGCGCCCGCGTTCGCCGAGGGCGAGGGGACCGCGTTGAAAATAAACGAGGAGCCGTCGCCGGCGTGCACGCCTTCCGCCACGTTCCCCTGGGCGCCGAGCTTGAGGACTTGGCGGCAGCGCTGCTGATCGCGGCCTCGCGACAGCTCGGCGCCCACGCGATAATCGTCCAGCCCGTCCGCGGCCGCGCCGATCTCCTGCCCGGTCCCATCCAGGGCGAGGTCCACCGTCCAGAGGCCGCATTCGACCGCCCTCACGCCGCCGCGCTTCATCACGAGGTCGCCTTGGACCTTGAGCGCGGACGACGGGTCCGCGGGATCGGCGGCGAAGTCCAATTCGTACGTCACGTCGAACGCGCCCGCCTTTCCTCCCTCGGGAGAGATCACCACGTTGAAAACCGTCTGCCGGCTGTCCCGCCCGTCCGTCGTCATCATCGGACCCACGAAATTCCCTTGCTTGCCTTCGGAGACGTTCACGGTTTGAGCGAACGTCTTCGCCCCCGCGACGCGCACCTCCAGCGAATGCGGCGGCGCGAGCGCGGGGGCCGCGTGGCGCCGCGAGCGCGCCAGCAGGAATCCGACGGCGACGACGAGCGCCGCGGCGATCCGCGCATATATCCCGGTCCGGCTCGGCGGCGCCGCAGGAGATTGCGGCCGTCCGCCGGTCTCGGCGCGCTCGGCCGGAGAATCCGCGCCCAATGACTTCACGGGATTCTCCCGCTTGACCCTGTAGACGCGGATCTTTTCGGGGATGCCTTTGAGCTGGAGCAGGCCGACCTCGCTCGAAGGGACTTCCTTCTTGTTCATCGAAAGATAGACCCCTTCGGTGAAGAAGACGTCGCCCGCGTCCGCGACGGCCTCGATGCGCGCCGTGATGTTGACCGCCTCGCCGAAGATGTCGCCGTCGGCCAGGTTGACCTCTCCTTGGTTGATCGCGACGCGCACGTCGATGCGCTCCTGGGCCGCCTTGCCTTCGTTGTAGCGGCTCAGCGCGGCCTGGACGCCGATCCCGGCGAGCACGGCGTTCGTCGAGCTCTCGTAGGTCATCAGGAAGGCGTCGCCCATCGTCTTCACGAGCGTCCCGCCCTTGCTCTGCAGGACGGGAAGTACGATCTCCTTGTGCCGGTCGAGCAGGCCCTGCATCTCGGCGCGGCTTTGATGCGAAGTCCGGTCCGTGAAGCCCTTGATGTCGGTGAGGAGGATGACCAGGTTGCGCGTGACGGGCTCGCTCATAAACGGAAGGATAGCAGGCGATCGAACGCCCGACAAGCCCGCCGATCGCGCGCTTCGGCTAGGCGACGTCGAGCGCCGCGACGCGGAACGTCGGCGCGCCGTAGCCGCCGTAGAAGGCGAGGTCGTCGGCGACGGCGTCCACGCGCGCGAGCAGGTCGAGCAGGTTGCCGGAGATCATCGCGCCGCCGAACGGGCGGCCGAGCGCGCCGCGCGCGATCTCCAGGCCGGAGACGCCGATCGAGAACTCGCCGGAGACGGGGTCGACCATGTGCGCGCCGAGGACCTCGAGCACGAGCAGGCCGTCCTTCGTGTCCGCGATCAGCGCGTCGCGCGCCGCGCCGCCGGGCGCGAGGAAGAAGTTGGAGACGTCCGGGGACGGACGGCCGTTCCAGCCGGGGCGGTAGGCGCAGCCGTTCGACGCGCGGCCCGCGCGCGCGGCGGTCGCGGCGTCGTGCAGGAACTCGCGCAGGACGCCGCGCTCGACGAGCGCCTTGTCGCGCGTCGGCACGCCCTCGTCGTCGAAGCGCGCGCTCGCCGGGCCGCCGGGACGCCGCGGGTCGTCGCGCAGAGTCACGAGCGGCGAGGCGATGGTCTTGCCGAGGCGCTCCGCCAGGAGAGAGCGGCCGCCTTGGGCCTCCTCGGCGGACAGCGGGTCGCCGAGCAGCTCGAGCAGCTCCGCGCCGACCCACGGCTCGAAGGCGACCGCGCGCCGGCCCGCGCGCGTGCGCCGCGCCCCGACGGCGGAAGCCGCTCGCCGGAGAGCCTCGCGCCCCGCCGCGGCCGCGTCCAAGGCCTCGAAGCGCCGCGAGCCGCGCCAGCCCTCGGCGACCTGCGTCTCGGCGCCGGACTCCGCCGCCGCCGAGACCGAGACGCCGATCGACCCGCCGCGCTCCCAGGCGCTCACGCCCTGAGAGCTCGCGACGACGGTCTCGCCGCGGGACTCGGAGATGTCCGAGCGCAGGACGCGCGCTCCGGGACCGCGCGCCGCGGCCTCGGCCTCGCGCAGGCGGGCCTCCAGCGCGTCCCACGGGCGCGAGAGGAGCGTCTCGTCCCACAGCGAAGCCGCGAAGGCCGCGTCCTCGGCGTCAGCCGCGGGCGCGGGCAGGGCGCGGCCCTCCTCGGGCTCGGCGTGCGGAAGCTGCTCGAGCGCGCGGCGCCAGAGCTCGCGCAGGCAGTCCGCGTCCACCGCGCCCGCGCAGGCGAAGCCGGCGCGGCCGGCGCGGATCGCGCGCACGCCCGCGCCGAGCTCGCGCGCGGTCTCCAGGCCGTCGCGCGCGCCGTCGCGGAGCGCGAGCGTCCGGCTCTCCGAGCGGCTCAGGTAGACCTCGGCCTCGACGTCCGGCGACTGCGCGCGCATCCAGGAAACGGCCTCGGAGGCGAGCGCCGCGAGCTCGCGCGTCACCGAATCAGCGCCGCCCAGCCCGTGTAGAGGAAGAGGAACGCCACGAGCAGGAAGAACACGCCCCATTTCTTCCGCTCGAGGGCGATGTAGGCGTCGTTGAGCACGTAGTTGCGCAGGACCGCGTTCATGCGCTCGATGAGGTCCGGGCGGTAGAGATAGCCGAGACCCAGCAGGAGGCTGAAAAGGCCGACGACGATCTTGAACAGGGGGGTCATGCGGGCGAGGGGTTGAACCGGTTCATCGCGGCGTCGATGCCGCTGTCGCGGAGCGTCTCGATCGCGTCGGTCGCGAGGTCCAGCGCCGCGTCGAGGTCCTTCTCCTCGGCGGAACGGAAGCGGCTGAGAACAAAATTCGCGGAGTCCATGCGCTCGGGCTGGGGTCCGATGCCGATGCGCAGGCGCGGAATCTCCTGCGTGCCGAAGTGGTGGAGGATCGAGAGCATGCCCTTTTGGCCGCCGGCGGAGCCCTTCTTGCGCAGGCGGATCTTGCCGAGAGGAAGCGCGAGCTCGTCGTAGACGACGAGGATATCCCCGGGAACGACGTTATGATAGTCCGCGAACGCGCGCACGAAGCGCCCCGACTCGTTCATGTACGTCATCGGCTTGGCCACCCAGAGCTCCCCGCGCTTCGCCGCGACGCCGAGCCCCTTGAAGTCCCTCCAAGGCGAGCCCGCCTCGCCGACCAATCGATCGGCGAGGCGGAACCCCACGTTGTGGCGAGTCCTCTCGTACTCCGGGCCAGGATTGCCGAGACCCACGACGAACTTGAGAGCCACGTCCGGAAAAGACTACTTGCCTTCCTTCTTGGCCGGCTCCTTCTTGTCCTTCTCGCCGGCGGCGGGAGCGCCCGCCTTGGCCGTCTCCTTGACGAGCTTGCCTTCCTCGTCCTTCTTGCCCTTCGTGGAGGCGACCTCGGGCTCGGCCGCTGCGGCGGCGCCCTCGGCCGGGACGACCGCGGCGGGAGCCTCGACGACCTCGACCTTCGCGATCGAGATGCGGACGACCACGTGCTCCGGCGCGTCGACGACGTCGACGCCGGCGGGAACCTTGAGCTCCTTGACGAGCAGGCTCTGGTGCAGGCCGAGGTGCGAGATGTCGACCTCGATCTTCTGCGGTATCGCGGTCGGCAGGGCCTTGATGCGGATCTCGCGCAGCTCGTGCGCCAGCATGCCGCCGAAGTCCTTGACGCCGGGCGCCTCGCCGACGACGACGAGCGGGACGCGCGCCTCGATCTTCTTGGTCAGCGAGATGCGCTGGAAGTCCGCGTGCACCGGCCGGTCGGTGACCGGATGGCGCTGGAGGTCCTTGACGACGACCGTCTCGGTCCCCTTCGCGTGCTTGAGGTGAAGGATCGCGTTCGCGCCGCCCTTCTTGCGGGCGTCGACGAACTCCTTCTCGGAGAGAGCGATGCTGATCGGCGGCTGCTCGCCGCCGTAGACGACGGCCGGGATCTTGTTTCCGGCGCGCAAAGTCGAGAGGTCCTTCTTGGTGCCCTTCTTCTCCGCGCGGACTTCGACGTTCAACGTGATTTCCATGACTGGTACTTCCTCCTAAGCCTGAGCTAAATATCTGACCCCAGCCGTCGCGACGCTTCGCGCGCGACGCAGAAGTGCTGAGGAATAGACCATACCTTCTAGACGAACAGAGCGCTGATGGACTTGCCCTGATGATTGCGCGCGATCGCTTCGCCTAGCAACTTCGCGATCGACAGGACCGTCAGCTTCCCCCCGGCGAGCGCGTGCACCGGGATCGAATCGGTGAGGATCATCTCCTCGAGGGACGACTTCGCGATCAGGTCGTGCGCCGCGCCGGACAGCACGCCGTGCACGCAGGCCGCGTAGACTTTCGCGGCGCCCTGCTCGCGGATCTTGTCGGCGACCTTGCAGAGAGTGCCGCCCGTGTCCACCATGTCGTCGAGGATGAAGCAGGTCTTGCCCTTCACGTCGCCGATGACGTTGTAGACCGACGCCTCGTTCGGGCGCGGGCGGCGCTTGTCGATGATGACGAGCTGGGCGTTCAGGCGCTTGGCGAACGCGCGCGCGCGCTCCACGCCGCCGACGTCCGGCGAGACCACGACGAGGTTCTTGAGGGCCTTCTTCCTCACGTAGTCGAGGATGATCGGCGCGGCGTAGAGGTGGTCGACCGGGATGTCGAAGAAGCCTTGGATCTGGGCCGCGTGCAGGTCCATCGTGATCACGCGGTCCGCGCCGGCCTCCACGATGAGGTTCGCGACCAGCTTCGAGCTGATCGGCATGCGCGGAGCGGTCTTGCGGTCGGCGCGCGCGTAGCCGAAGTACGGGATCACCGCCGTGATGCGCCCGGCCGACGCGCGGCGCAGCGCGTCGATCATGATCAGCAGCTCCATCAGGTTCTCGTTGACCGGCCGGCACGTGGGCTGGATCACGTAGCAGTCGGCGCCGCGGACGTTCTCCTCGATCTGCACGCCGATCTCGCCGTCGGCGAAGCGGCCGACGTGCGCCTTGCCGAGCGGCACGCCGAGGTACTTCGCGATTCCCTCGGCGAGCGGGCGGTTCGCGTTGCCGGAGAAGATCTTGAGCCCGCGCAGGGTCTTCAAGCCCTCCATCGGCAGGGATTTCTCGGCGGTTCTGTGGTTCGCGGCCATGCGCGCCTCCGCCTTGTCCAGGGTCTTGGTGGCCATGTCAGGTCTTGTTCACCTGGCGGGCGCGCGCGATCGCGAGCGCCTCGTCGGGAACGTCCTCGGTCACGGTCGAGCCGGCGGCGACCTTCGCGCCGCGGCCGACCTTCACGGGGGCGATCAGGTTCACGTTCGAGCCGATGAAGGCCTTCGCGCCGATCGTCGTCTTGTGCTTTTCCTTGCCGTCGTAGTTGCACGTGATCGTGCCCGCGCCGATGTTGACGTCCTCAGCGATGTCCGCGTCGCCGATGTAGGAGAGGTGGTTGACCTTCGAGCCGAAGCCGATGCGCGAGGCCTTGACCTCGGTGAAGTTGCCGATGCGCGCGCGCGGGCCGATCGTCGACTCGGGCCGGATGTGCGCGAACGGGCCGACCGAGGTCTTCTCGAGCAGGCGCGAATGGAGGACGTACGAGAAGCGGATCTCGCACTCGTTGCCGATCGTGGTGTCCTCGATGTGCGTGTAGGGCCCGATGCGGCACATGCGGCCGATCTTCGTCTTGCCGCGCAGGATCGTGCCCGGGTAGATGACGGTGTCCTGGCCGATCTCGACGTCCGCGTCGACGTGCGTCGACTGCGGGTCGCGGACCGTGACGCCGGAGAGCATCAGGCGCTCGAGCATGCGCTTGTTGAGCACGCGCTCGGCGATGGCGAGCTGGGAGCGGTTGTTGACGCCCTGGACCTCCTCGGAGTTCGAGGACGCGTACGCGTGGATGCGCCCGCCCTTGCCGCGGATGACCTCCATGACGTCGGTCAGGAAGTGCTCCTTCTTCGGGCCCTTCGCGCCGATGTCCTTGAGGCCCTGGACCAGCGCCTCGAGCTCGAACATGTAGGCGCCGGAGTTGACCTCGTTGATGCCGAGCTCCTTGGGGCTCGCCACCGACTCCTCGACGATGCGCTGGACCTCGCCGAGCGCGCCGCGCACGATGCGGCCGTAGCCCTTCGGGTTCGGGATGCGCGCGGTCAGGAGCGTCGCCTGGCCCTTGAGCTGGTCGTGCGTCAGCGTGAGGTTGTAGATGGACTCGTAGGTCAGCAGAGGGGTGTCGCCGCACATCACGATCGCGGACTTGAACTTCTTGAGGTACGGCAGCGACTCGAGCACAGCGTTGCCGGAGCCGAGCTGCTTCTTCTGCGTGATGAACTGGATCGGGCGGTTGAAGCCGACGGATTTCGCCATCTCCATCGTCTGCGTCTTCACGTCGTCGGCCTCGTGGCCGACGACGACGCCGATCGAGCCCGGCTTCAGCGCGTTGGCGATGCGCAGGATGTAGTAGAGCATCGGGCGCCCGCCGACGTGATGGAGCACCTTGGGGATGGACGACTCCATGCGCGTGCCCTGGCCCGCGGCCAGGATCAGCGCGGCCAGCGAGTTCCCGCCCTTCTTCGGATGGCTCATGTTGTTGTGTTTGCTCGTTCCCGTCAAGACTGCCATTCCCAGGCCTGGACTCGAACCAGGAATAGCGGATTCAAAGTCCGCTGTGTTACCGTTACACCACCTGGGAGCCGGACTTGGCCGCGGATGCCGCCTTTTTCTTCTCTTCCTCGTAGCACGCGAAAACTTTCTTCTCCAAAACGGCGCGGAACTCCGCGCTGATCGGGTGCGCGACGTCCTTGAACGTCCCGTCCGGCATCTTGCGCGACGGCATGCACAAGATCAGCCCCTCGCCCCCGTCGATGACCTTCATGTTGCGCACGACGAAGCAGCGGTCGAACGTCACCGTCGCGAAAGCCTTGAGCTTGTCTTCGTTGCGCAGGTGGACGCGGACTTCCGTGATCTCCAAGGGGAATTAACCGTGACAGCTGGTCAGATAGACCTTCCAGGGATATGCCTGGAGCCGCTTCACGAGCCGCTCGCCCTCGACGTGGGACGAGACGAACCCGAAGACCGACGAACCCGAGCCCGACATGCGCACTCCCTTCGCACCCGCAGCCCCCAGAATGCGCCGGGCCTGCGCGACCTCCGTCATGACCGGCAGATCCGCCTGCTCCAGCCGATTGAAGAGGAGCCCCCCCCATTCCTCGACGGGGCGGCCCCTTTTCAAGCTTCGGACGAGTTTATCAAGCTCGGATAACCTTGTCAACACGTCGGACCGGCGGCGCGGAGGCAGTGCTTCGTAGACGGGTCCCGTCGGCGAGCCGAAGCCGGGCCAGGCCACGACCATGTACGGCAGGGACTTGGCGAACGTCAGCGGCTTGAGGCGGTCGCCGACCCCGGTCGCGCGGCAGAAATTGGCCTCTTTCAGGAAAAACGGCACGTCAGCGCCCAGCTTGACGCCGATGTCGTGCAGCGTCCTGCGCCGCGCGGCGTTCAGCTCGATGGAGAGCAGGCGCGCCAAGCCGAGCAAAGTCCCGGCCGCGTCCGACGAGCCGCCGCCGAGCCCGGCGCCCATCGGTATGCGCTTGGTGAGCGTGATCTTCACGCCGACGCCGATCTTGAACGCCTTGTAGAACGCCTCGGCGGCCCGCATCACGAGATTGTCGGGACCCGCCGACAACGGGGTCGTGCCGAGTTCGTCCACGACGTGCAGAACCGGGCGGCCGCCGTTGACGACCTCGAGGTCGAGGACGTCGTAGATGTTTATTTTGGCGAACAGCGTCGCCAACGTGTGATACCCGTCCTTGCGCCGCCCGGTGACCTCGAGGAAGAGGTTCACCTTGGCGGGGCACTGGACTTTCACGGCAGCTCCGGCAGGGGCTCGTTCGGAGCGAGGACCTCGATCTTCGCGTTCGGGCAGGACAGCGAGAGCTCCCAGAACCGCCCCGCGGAGCGGAACGCCTGCGGGATGCGGCGCAGGCGGGACTTGAAGAAGGCGGACGGCTCGAGCGGGTCGCCGCCGGCCGGGGTCGCCGTGCGCGCCAGAGCGTCGTCGCCGATCTCCACGCTCCAGCCCGGCCGCACGAGCGTGCGCCGGCCCCAGCCCTCCAGGCGCGCGGGACCGGGCGCGAACGGCTCGCCGGAGAGAGCGCCCTCGATCGCGGTCAGCGAGCCCTCGGCCGCGGCGCGGACCTGCTCGTCGGCCAGGCCCTCGACGCGGAAGGCGTCCATCGCGAAGCCGCGCTCGTCGAGCTGCGCGCGCGCGACCGGGGAGAACAGCGGCCCGAGGAGCTCGAGCGTCAGCGACCTCGGCGCGCGGAAGGTCAGCAGCGCCTGCTGGGTCAGCGCCGTCGAGCCGATGCGGCCGCGCATCGCGCAGATCGCGCTGAAGCGCTTGACGCCGCCGTGGACCGCCTCGAGGTGCGCGCGCCAGAGCTCTCCCGCGGCCTCGTCGCTCATGGACTTCTGCAGGGCGTCCGCGCGCGCGGCGGCCTTCTTGCCGCCGAACGACTGGGACAGGCGCCACGCGCGCCAGGCGAGGTCGCGCCAGCCGAGCGTCTCGCGGACCTCCGCGATGTGGGCCCAGACCTCGTCGTCGTCGGGCAGGCTCTTCGCCGCGGCCGCGAGCTCGTGCGCCGCCTCAGTCGAGCGCCCGAGCTTGAAGAACGCCCAGCCGAGCGAGTCCATGTAGGCCGCGTTCGTCGGCTCGACGGCGAGCGCGCGGCGGATCAGCGCCTCGGCCTCCGGGAGCTTGAGCCCACGATCCGCGAGCGAGTAGCCGAGATAGTTGAGCGCGGGCGCGTCGTCGGGCTTGTCGGCGATCAGGCGCCGGAACTCCGGCTCGGCCTCGTCGAGCTTGTTCATGCGCTCGAGGATCGTGGCCAGCTGCCAGCGCGCGTCGCGGTCGTCGGGCTTGATCGCGAGGACCTCGCGCAGGAGCGCTGCGGCCTGCTCGTGGCGCCCCGCGTCGTCCTCGCCGAGGGCGAGGTAGTACGCGATGCGGTCGTCCTTCGGCCAGCGCCGGCGCGCCTCGGTCAGCGTCCCCATCGCGTCCTTCATGCTGCCCGCCTGGATCTGGTAGTAGCCGAGGCGCAGGTTCAGGGTCGGATCGTCCTTGAGCGCGGAGCTGTCCTTGAGCTCGACGGCCGCGCGCGCGAAGTCCCCGGCGCGCTCGGCGTCGCCGGCCAGCCACGCGCAGGCGGCGGGGTCGCCCGGATGGCGCTTCTTCAGCGCGCGGAACGTCTCGCGCGCCTCGCCGGCGCGCCCCGCGGAGTCCTGGAGCTCCCCGACGTGCGCCCAGAGCTCGAACGCGTCGGGGTCGGCCTGCAGGATCTTGAGGTCGGCGTCGAGCGCGGCCTCGGTGTCGTGCAGGACCTCGTAGGCCTGCGCGAGCGCCTCGCGCGCGGGGCCGGACTGGGAGTCGTCGAGCTCGATCGAGCGCTTGAACTTCTCGACGGCCTCGCGCACGAGGCCCTGCGCGACGTCGAGGCGTCCGAGCTCGAAGAGGGAGCGCGCGGCGCGGTCCGGGTTGCGCGCGAGGAACTCCTCCAGCCGCTCGCGCGCCTTCTTCGGGTCGCGCGCGGCCGCGAGCTCGACGAGCGCGAACAGCGTCTCCTCCGACGACGGGTCCGACTTGAGCGCCTGCTCGTACTCGATCTCGGCCCCGGCCGGGTCGCCGCGCGCCCAGAGCACGCGCCCCAGGATCACGCGCGAGCGCGCGTCGTTCGGCGCGAGCTCGAGGCGGCGGCGCGCCCACTTCTCGGCGCGGTCGAGGTCCTGCAGCTCGAGCGCGAGGTTCGCGGCCTCGCCCGCGACGAAGGCCGACGACGGATCGATCGAGAGCGCCTTCTCGTAGGCCGCGAGCGCGTCGGCGTAGGCGCCGCGGCGCTCGAGCAGGCTGCCGCGCAGGTACTCGACCTGGGCGTCGCGCGCGGCGGCCGCGCCCGACGACGGGTCGGCGCGGACGGGCGCCAGCAGGACGGCGAAGAGGGCGGCGTGGATCACTCGAGAGGGAAATCCATCAGGATGGCGTCGGAGCCGTCATTGTAGAACTTCGCGCGGCGCCCGACAACACGCGCTCCGGCGCGGTCGTAGAAGGCCCGCGCTCGGGAGTTGCGTTCGGACACCTCGAACGTCAGCGCGTGGGCCCCCGCCGCGCGCGCGGCCCCGGCCAGGGCGGCCCACAGCGCGCGACCGAGGCCGCGTCCGTCCTCGGCGACGGCGAAGTCGAGGAGGCGCGCCTCGCCCTGCTCCAGCCGCGCCAGCGCGTAGCCGCGCACGGCGCCGTCGTCGGCGACGAGGAAGACCGTCTCGGCGCGCGCGGCCTCCGCCGCGTAAGCCGTGCGGTTCCACGCCGCCGCGAACTCGCGGCGCGAGATCGCCAGGACGGCGTCCGCGTCGGACGGCGCCGCGGGCCTAACCGCGGGGCTTTTCATAGCCGGCGGGCTTGAGGTAGAACGGCTCGAAGCGCGGGAGCCGGCGCGCGGCCAGACGGGCGCGCGCGACGCTCAAAAGCTCGGCCGCGCCGACGTCGAGGCGGACGACCGCGAGGCCGCGCGACTCGGCCGCCGCGCGCGCCGCCTCCCAGCGCTCGGGCGGCGTCCAGCCGGCCTCCCCCGCCGCGCGCACGCCCGCGCGTCCGCGCCGGAACTCCTGGTGATAGACCTCCCCCTTCCAGCCGGGCAGGGCCGCGAGCACGCGGTCCGCGCCGGAGCTCTGCGCCGCGGCCTCCAGCCGCGAGAGCGCGAGCGCGGGGATCTTCAGCCGCCAGCCCGCCGCGGCGGCGAAAGCCATGCCGATGCGGATGCCGGTGAATCGCCCCGGACCCGCGGCCGCCGCGATCGCGTCGAGGTCCTTCCACGCGAGCTCGGCCCGCCTCATCACGCTCTCGACCGCGGGCAGCAAAGTCTCGTCGTGGCGCCGCGCGTCCGCGCGCCGCGCCGCGAAGACCTTCCCGCGCGCCTCGAGCGCGACGCTGAGCACGTCCCCCGTCGCGTCCACCGCCAAAATATTCAATGGCTTCAGAGTTCCTTCAGACGAACGGAAAATAATTCAACCACAAAGACACAAAGAACGAAGGGAGGGGTTAACGCCGTTGCCGTTAACCCTTTCTTTTTCCGTTTCCCCGCGCGCAGCCGTGTCCCGCATCTCTGTGTCTTTGTGTCTCTGTGTCTCTGTGGTTAATCTTTCCGTTTCCGTCCGTCGCGCACCGAAATCCTCCGTCCGCCCTTCGCGTGCGCGAGCCGCACCTCGAGGCGCCGCCTCGGCCAGCGCGGTGCGTTCTCCGGCCACTCGACGACGACGGCGCCGCGCGGGTCGTTCAGCAGCTCGTCGAGGCCGACCTCGCCGAGCTCGTGGCCCTTCAGGCGGTAGAGGTCGAGGTGATGGAGCGTCAGGCGCCGGCCGCGGTAGACGTGCGCGAGCGCGAAGCTGGGGCTCGAGACGCGGCCGCGGAAGCCCGCGCCGCGCGCGAGCCCGCTCACGAGCGTGGTCTTGCCCGCGCCGAGCTCGCCGTAGAGCAGCACGAGATCGCCGGCCTTCAGGCGCCGCCCGAGCCGCTCGCCGAGCGCGGCGGTCTCCGCCGCCGACGCGGTCGTCACAGCGCCGCGAAGGCCCGGGGCAGGAATTCGACGAGGTCGGAGGATTCGACGCACCACGCTGTCAGTTCCTTTTCCGCCGCGTCGCCGGCCGCTCCGTGCAGCCAGGCGGCGAGCGCCGCGCACTTGAAAGCCAGGTCGCCCTCGACGCGGCCCGAGGCGAGGGCCTGGGCCCAGAGCCCCGCGAGGAGCCCGGTCAGCACGTCGCCGGAGCCGCCTTTGGCGAGGCCGGGGCCGCCGGTCGCGTTGACGACGGTCCGCATCCCCGAGGAGATCAAGGTCCGCCGGCCTTTCAGGAGGGCGACGCCGCCCCAGTCGCGCGCGAGGCGCTCGACGGACTTCGCGCGCTCGGCCTCCGACGCGGGCTTCGCGCACTTGAGCGCGCGCGCCATCTCGGTCGGATGCGGCGTGAACACGCACGGGTGCATGCGCGCCTTGAACATCTGCGCGACGCCCGCGGGCTCCTGCGCCGCGAGGACGTTCAGCGCGTCCGCGTCGACGACGGCGGGAACGGGCACGCCCGCGAGCGCGTGCAGGACGAAGCGCGCCGCGTCCGGGTGGGTCGTGACGCCGGGACCGATCCCGCAGCAGGTGACCTTGCGCTCGCGCGCGTAGGTCTTGAGCCTCTCGACGCCGTCGGCGCGGAACGTCCCGGCCGCGTTCTCGGGCAGGGCCAGCGTGAGCGCCGCCGGCACCGCGCCCGCGACCGTCGCGGCGACGCCGTTCGGGACCGCGACGCTGACGAGCCCCGCGCCCGAGCGCAGGGCCGCGCGCGCGGCGAGCACCGCCGCGCCGGCCATGCCGCGCGAGCCGCCGACGACTAGGACGTGGCCGTAGACGCCCTTGTGGTCGTCGGGCTCGCGCGCGACGAGGGCCTCGCGCAGCTCGGCCCGGCTCAGCGGCTTGAGATTCACGCGCCGATTCTAGCAATTCGCCCGGGCCGAGAGTCCCGGCCCGCCTAGGGCCAACGACCCTGGGGCGCGGCCCTGCCCCCGCCTACACTGAGGGCATGAAGATCATGCGCGCCCTGCCCGCCTTCGTGATCGTGTTTGGTGTCGCGCTCTCCCGCGCCCAAGGACCGCTCCTCACCCGCCTGCCTGCGACCGCGCCCGCCGCGGCGAACTTGCGCTCGTTCTCCTACACGCGCGCCGACGGACGCTGCGCCGCGCGCGCGTCGGCGCGAGTGCTCGCGTGGGGCACGCAGGTGGACGCGACGGACTGCGCGGGCCGCTCGATCGGCATCGTACAGGAGCACGTCTACCGCTCCCTCTTCGGGATGCGCGCGGTCTACACGCTGCTCGACGCGCACGGCCACGAGGTCGCGGCCTCGGAGCGAGTGTCGTGGAGCTCCGGCGACGTCGCGATCCGCCGCACGGACGGCGCGACAGTGGCCGAGTTGCGCGCGCCGAAGACGACCGGTGGGGAGTGGACGGTCGCGATGCACGACAACTCGGCGGCGGACGCACGCCTCGTGATGATCGCGGCGGCCTACAAGTCCGCGGTCGGCGCCGAGCGCTAAGCGGCGTCCACCGACGCGAGCAGCCGCTTCCAGCTGGCCGGGATGTTCCGGCGCGGATGCGGCACGAGGCTGCCCATCAGCGTCCAGCGCGGCTTCTCGGGCCGGATCTTGAGCGGCATCCCGGCCTCGTCGGGCAGCTTGTCGGCCTTCAGGAGGTTGCACGGCCGGCACGAGGTCACGACGTTCGACCAGTCGTGCACCCCGCCGCGCGAGCGCGGCACCACGTGGTCGAGGTCCAGCTCGTCGGTGGGCTTCTTGCGGCCGCAGTACGCGCAGCGGCGCCCGTCGCGCGCGAACACGTTGTGGCGCGTGAAAGCCACCTCGCGGTGCGGGACGCGGTCGTAGCGCACGAGCCGGATCACCTCGGGCACGGCGAACTTCAGATGCGTCGAGCGCACGAAGCCGCCCGGCGCCTCGACCCAGTTCGACGAGAGCGCGACCCAGGCCCGGAAGTCGTACGAGATCAGCTCCCCGTCGAGCGCCTCCGCGAGGCCCATGTAGACGAGCGTGAGCGCGCGCTGCCAGTCGGCGACGGCGACGGCGCGGAAGCTCCGGTTCAGCACGAGGGTGCGGCTCATGGTGGTCAATAGGTTAACAGGACCGGCGGCGGAAATCAACGCCCCCCCGCCGCGCGGGCGCGGCCGCGCGCGATTCGCTACAATGCGCCGATGGACGTTTTCGCGACGGGCGTCGACCCGGAAACGGGCGACCGCCTCCAGAGCATGGGCGAGGAGATCGCCAACAGCGTCAGCCACGGCGCCGGCGCGCTGGCGGCGATCGCGGTCCTGCCGGTGCTCGTCGGCCACGCGCTGCACGTCGGAGCGGGCACGCGCGGGATGGTCGGCGCCGCCGTCTTCGGCGCCAGCGTCCTCCTGCTCTATCTCGGCTCCACTCTGTACCACGCCCTGCCGCACGGACGCGTCAAGCGCGCGTTCCGCATCGCCGAGCACATGGCGATCTACTTCCTGATCGCCGGGTCCTACACGCCGTTCATGCTCGGCGTCCTGCGGGGGCCGCTGGGCACGGGCATGCTCTGGGCGATCTGGCTGCTGACCGGCGTCGGCGTCCTCTTCAAGACCTTCGGCGGCACGCGCTTCCCGCGGATCTCGACGATCCTCTACCTGCTGATGGGCTGGGTCTCGGTGATCGGCATCGGCCCGCTGTGGCGGCTCATGCCGCACGCGGGCTTTTACTGGCTCGTGGCGGGCGGGCTTTCGTACACGGTCGGCGTGATCTTCTACCTGCGCGACCACCACTGGCGCTACGGCCACTTCGTCTGGCACCTGTTCGTGCTCGCCGGCACGGCCTGCCATTTCTGCGCCGTGCTGTGGTACGCGGGCTGACGCGCCGCTAATCCGCCTCGACCATCTTCATCATCTCGGCCGGGTAGCGCGTTCCGGACACCGAGAAGCTCTTCAGCACCGCGTCGATCTCGGCCCAGGTCGCCTTCGGCAGGCTCAGCTCGACGGCGCGCGCGTTCTCCTCGAGGTGCTTCGTCTTCGTCGTGCCGGGGATGGGGACCACGTCCTCGCCGCGCGAGAGCAGCCAGGCGAGCGCGACCTGAGCGGGCGTCGTCTTCTGCGCCGCGGCGAGCTTCTTCACGTCCTCGACGAGCTTGAGGTTCTTCGCGAAATTCTCCGGCGCGAAGCGCGGCGAGACCCGCCGGAAGTCGTCGGCCACGAAATCGTCGGGGCTCTTGATCTGTCCGGTAAGGAAGCCGCGCCCGACCGGGCTGTACGGGACGAAGCCGATGCCGAGCTCGCGCAGGACCGGGAGCACGCGCTCCTCGACCGTCGTCTCCCACAGCGAATACTCGGACTGGATGGCTGAGATCGGATGCGCCGCGTGCGCCTTGCGGATCGTCGCGGCGCCGACCTCGCTCAAGCCCAGGAAGCGGACCTTGCCCTGCTTGACGAGCTCGGCCATCGCGCCGACCGTCTCCTCGATCGGCGTCTTCGGGTCCAGGCGGTGCTGATAAAGGAGGTCGATGCGGTCCGTGCGCAGGCGCTTGAGCGAGCCCTCGACCGCGCGCCGCACGTTCTCCGGCCTGCTGTCCAGCCCGAGGCGCTCGCCCTTCGGGCCGATCTTGAACGCGAACTTCGTCGCGATCAGCACCTTGTCGCGCTTGCCCGCGAGCTCGCGTCCGAGCAGCTCCTCGTTCGCCCACGGCCCGTAGATCTCCGCCGTGTCGAAGAAGTCGATCCCGAGGTCGATCGCGCGGTGCAGGGTCTTCGCGCACTCCGCGAGGTCGGGCTTGCCGTAGGCGAACGACATGCCCATGCAGCCGAGCCCGATCGCCGACGTTTCCAATCCCTGACGGCCGAGTTTTCTTCTCTATGAGACAACTCTAACAGTGAGGATCGTGAAAATCAACGGCCTATCACCGGTGATACTGATTATCGTTAGTGGCTTTGCCGTCGCCGCGGCGACATTCGACTGACGCCAGCGTCAGTCGACTTTTTTCGTCGGGATTGATCCGCGCGACGGGGACGTGCGCGACTACAGCCGGACGGCGACGGCGACCGCGTGCTCGCGGCCGTGGGAGAGGGAGAGCTTGAGCCTCGGGTCGGTCTTGCCCGCGATCGAGACGGTGGGGCGGCCGGACGAGGCGCGCGCGACGGAGATCGCGGTCAGCGGGATGTCGGCCTTGCCGAGCGTCTTGTAGACCGCCTCCTTCGCGGCGAAGCGCACGGCGAAGTGCGGCCACGGGTCCTTCTTCGCCTTGCAGTACGCGATCTCGGCGGCGGAGAAGACGCGGCGCAGGAACTTCGGGTTCTTCTTGGCGAGCGCGCGGATGCGCGCGATCTCGACGAGGTCGACGCCGAGCTCCATCACTCGACGGTGACCGACTTCGCGAGGTTGCGCGGCTGATCGACGTCGCAGCCGCGCAGGTCGGCGATGTGGTAGGCGAGCAGCTGCAGCGGGATGATGTTCACGATCGGCGACAGGGTCTCCGGCATCGGGGGCAGGCGCAGGACGTTCTCGACGTCGGAGAAATTCCCCTCGCCCTCGGTCGCCACCACGATGAGCTGGGCGCCGCGCGCCTTCACTTCCTCCAGGCTCGACAGCGTCTTCTCGAGCACGCGCGACTTGGTCGCGATGACGACGACGGGCATCTCGGTGTCGATCAGCGCGATCGGGCCGTGCTTGAGCTCGCCCGCAGCGTAGCCCTCGGCGTGGATGTAGGAGATCTCCTTGAGCTTCAGCGCGGCCTCGAGCGCGATCGGGTAGTTCACGTTGCGGCCGATGAACAGGAAGTGCTCCTTCTTCGCGAACTTGCGCGCGATCGCGAGGACCTGCTTGTCGAGCTTGAGCGCCGCGCGGATCCAGCCCGGGACCTTGACCAGGTCGTCGACGAAGGCGCGCCCCTGCGTCTCGTTCATCGCGCCGCGGCCGATCGCCGAGTGCAAAGTGATCACCGCCAAAGCGGTCAGCTGGCCGATGAAGGCCTTGGTCGACGCCACGCCGAGCTCGGGGCCGCAGTGCGTGTACAGCGTCCAGTCCGCCGTGCGCGTCAGCGCCGCGCCGACGGTGTTGCAGATCGCGAGGACCTTCGCGCCCTTTTCCTTGGCGAGCTTCACCGCGGCCAAGGTGTCGGCGGTCTCGCCCGACTGCGAGACCGCGATCACGAGGTCGTCGGGCCCGACGGTCGTCTCGCGGTAGCGGAACTCCGAGGCCGTTTCCACGCGCGTCGGCAGGCCGACGAGAGTCTCGAGCCAGTATTGGCCGACGAGACAGGCGTGATAGGCCGTGCCGCAGGCGATCATGTGGATGCCGCGCGTCTTCTTGAGGATGTCGGCGTTCATCCCGCACTCGCGCTCGAGCACGCCCTTGAGCGGGAAGAAGCGGCCGCGCATGGTGTCCTCGCACGACGAGGGCTGCTCGTGGATCTCCTTGAGCATGAAGTGGCGGTAGCCGGCCTTCTCCGCCATCGTGCGGTCCCAGGAGATCGTGATCGGCGCCTTCTCGAGCTTCTTGCCCGCGAGGTTGAAGAAGGAGACCCCGTCGCGCTTGAGCACCGCCATCTCGCCGTCCTCGAGGAAGACGGCCTTGCGCGTGTGGGCCAGGAACGCCGGGATGTCGGAGGCCAGGAAGTTCTCGCCCTCGCCCAGGCCGATGATCAGCGGCGAGGCGGTCTTCGCCGCGATGATCGTGTTCGGCGCCTTCGACCAGAGCACCGCGATCGCGTACGCGCCCTTCACGTCGGCCAGCGCGCGGCGCACGGCCTCGAAGAGGAGCGGCTCGTTCAGGTCCGGCTTCGGGGCCGAGCCCGGCGGCTGGAGCTGGCGCAGCTTCTCGGCGATGAGGTGCGCGACGACCTCCGTGTCCGTCTCGGACTCGAACTTCTCGCCCGCCGCGACGAGCCGGTCCTTGATCTCGAGGTAGTTCTCGATGATGCCGTTGTGGATGACCGCGATCGTCCCGGTCGGGTCCGTGTGCGGGTGGGAGTTCGCCTCGGACGGCTTGCCGTGCGTGGCCCAGCGCGTGTGGCCGAGCGCGACGCAGCCCGCGAGCGGGCTTCCGACCAGCACCTTCTCGAGATTCGTCAGCTTGCCGGGCGCGCGGCGACGGTCGATGGCTCCTTCGACGATCGACGCGAGGCCGGCGGAGTCGTAGCCGCGGTACTCGAGGCGCTTGAGCCCCTCCATCAGGAGCGGCGCCGCCTGCTTCGGCCCGACGTACCCGACGATCCCGCACATGGCTCTAGTACCGCTTCCCGGCAACGGACTTAACGGATGAACCACAGAGACACAGAGACACAGAGAAAAAATGTTTCGCCGTTTCTCTGTGTTCTCCGTGTCTCTGTGGTTTAATTTTCATTAGTAAAGAAGCGCCGGGAACGGGCCGCTAGTCCGCGAGCCGCCGCATCTCGCCGACCGCGCTCTTCAAGCCCACGAAGACCGCGCGCGCGACGATCGAGTAGCCGATGTTCAGCGCGGTCATGTGCGGCACGCGCGCGATCGGGGCCACGTTGTGGTAGTCGAGCCCGTGGCCCGCGTGCGCCGTGAGCCCCATCTCCCAGGCCATGTAGGTCGCGAGCTCGATGCGCTCGAGCTGCTCCTTCTGCGCGGGCTTCGTGCGCGCCGCGACGTAGTCGCTCGTGTTGAACTCGACGACGTCGGCTCCGAGGTTGCGCGCCGCGCGCACGTTCGGCGCCTCGGGCGCGATGAACAGGCTGACCTCCAGGCCCGCCTTCTTGAGCCTCGCGACCGTCTTCTGCAGGCTCTTGAAATTCTTGGCGACGTCGAGGCCGCCCTCGGTCGAGAGCTCGCCGGGACGCTCGGGCACGAGGCAGACCGACGTCGGGCGCGCCTTCAGCACGGCCGCGACGATCTTCGGGTCGTCGGCGAGCTCGACGTGCGTCTCGCCCTTCAGACGGCAGAGCTTGTGCAGGTCCGAGTCCTGGATGTGGCGCCGGTCGCGGCGCAGGTGGCAGACGATGATGTCCGCGCCGGCCTGGCGCGCGACCTGGGCGGCCGCCACGGGATCGGGATCGATGTCCTTGCGGGCCTGGCGAAGAGTCGCGACGTGGTCGATGTTCACGCCGAGCTTGATGCGCTGTTCCTTCATGAATGAGCCTCCTCGTGCTGTCCCGTCTCGGAAAAATACGTTTTCGCGACGCTCTGCGCCAGCCTCGCGTTCTCCGCGCGGTCCGGCCCCTCGACGAGGACGCGCAGGACCGGCTCCGTGCCCGAGTAGCGCACGAAGACGCGCCCGCGGCCGGCGAGGACCTTCGACGCGCGTCCGATCTCGCCCGCCGTCCTCTTGAGGCCGTCGAGCGCGGGCTTGAAGCGCACGTTCAGGGCGAGCAAGGTCTGCGGCGTCGGCGCGTAGAGCCGGCGCAGCGCGCTCATCGGCCGCCCCGACTCGCGCCACGCGGCCAGGGTCTGCAGCGCGGTCAGGATTCCGTCCCCGGTCGGCGCGAAGTCGCGGAACACGACGTGCCCCGAGTTCTCGCCGCCGAGGCTCAAGCCCTCGCGCTCGATCGCGTCGGTCACGTGCTTGTCGCCGACCGGCGTGGTCACGACCGACACGCCGCGCTCGTTCAGGAACCGGATCAGGCCGTAGTTCGACATCACGGTCAGCGCGACCTTCCCGCCCTTGAGCGCGCCGCGCGACAGCAGGCGCACGGCCGCCGCGCCGATCACCGCGTCGCCGTCGAGGAGCCGGCCGGCCTCGTCGCAGACGAGCGCGCGGTCCGCGTCGCCGTCGAACGCGACGCCCGCGTGCGCGCGCCGGCGGCGCACCTCGCGCCCCATGCTCTCGACCGCGAGCGCGCCGCAGCCCGCGTTGATGTTGCGCCCGTTCGGCTTGACGCCGATCGCGAACACCTCGGCGCCGAAGCTCGCGAGCAGGCGCGGCGCGAAGGCCGCGGCCGCGCCGTTCGCGCAGTCGACGACGAGGCGGACGCCGGCCAGGTCGAGCGTCGCCGGGAACGCGCTGCGCAGGAAATCCGAATACTGCGGGACGCGGTCGGCGCCGTCGATCATGCCCGCGCCCGCGCGCGCGGAGAGCGCGGGCCCGACGCGCTTCGGCGCGAGGACGTTCCTCTCGACCTCGGCCTCCAGCTCGGGAGACATCTTGAAGCCGGCGCCGTCGAAGAACTTGATCCCGTTGTACTCGGCCGGGTTGTGGCTCGCCGAGACGACCACTCCCGCGAAGGCGCCGACGCGCGGGACCAGGTACGAGACGCCCGGAGTCGGGATCACGCCGAGGTCCAGCGTCCGCGCTCCCGCGGCGGAGAAGCCGCGGGCGAGGTCGCGCGCGATCGCCGGCCCCGACGCGCGGGTGTCGCGCCCCAGCGCGACGCGGGGCGCGGTCCCGTTCAGCCTCGAGCCCTTGAGAAGAGCGCGGGCACCGTGATAGGCGATGCGGCGGATCGTGTCCGGCGTCAGCGGCTCGCAGCCCGGGATCCCGCGCACGCCGTCGGTGCCGAAGAGGCCGTCGCTCACGCCGCCCCCGCGACGGCCGCGAGCGCCTCGAGCGCCCGCCGCGTCTCGGCGACGTCGTGCACGCGCAGGACCGAAACGCCCGCGCAGGCCGCCCAGGCCGCGACGCCGAGCGAGCCCGCGAGGCGCTGCTCGGGCCCGGAGTCCGGGCTCACGAGGCCGAGGAAGGACTTGCGCGAGACGCCGAGGAGGACCGGCGCCAGCGCCGCGAGCTCGCCGACGCGCTTGATCAGGGCCAGGTTGTCCTGCAGGCGCTTGCCGAAGCCGATGCCGGGGTCCACCCAGACGCGCGCGGGGTCGCCGCCCGCCGCCGCGAAGGCCTCGACGCGCTCGGCCAGGAACGCGCGGACCTCGCCGACGACGTCGTCGTAGCGCGGGTCCGCCTGCATCGTCTTCGGGCTCTCGCCGCGCATGTGCATCAGCACGACGCGCTCCGCGCGGGCGGCCACCCGGGCCATGCCGGGGTCGCCGCGCAGGGCCGTGACGTCGTTGACGATCGTCGCGCCCGCGTCGAGCGCCTCGGCCGCGATCGCCGCCTTGTCCGTGTCGACGGAGATCGCCGCGCGGCCGCGCCGCGCGAGCTCGCGGATCACCGGGATCACGCGCGCGCGCTCCTCGTCGAGCGGCACCGCGTCCGAGCCGGGCCGCGTCGACTGCCCGCCGACGTCGACGATCGCCGCGCCGTCTTCGATCATGCCGAGCGCGCGCTCGACCGCCGCGTCGCGGGAGGCCGCGCGGCTGCCCGCGTAGAACGAGTCGGGCGTGACGTTGACCACGCCCATCAGCTGAGGCGCGCGCACGCGCAGCGCCGGCGGGCGCTCAGGCGCGAGCGGCCTGGAGGATGGCATCGATTTCCTCGCCGTTGAGCACCTCGCGGTCGAACAGCTTCTGCGCGAGGTCGTCCAGGATCTTCTTGTTCGCGGTCAGCAGCTCGCGCGCCTTGGTCTGCGCGTCGGTGATGAGGCGCTTGACCTCCTCGTCGACCAGCTGCGCGGTGCGCTCGGAGTAGACGTTGCGGTCGCTGATGCCGCGGCCGAGGAAGACCTCCTGGTCGGGCTTCTTCAGCGACAGCGGGCCGACCTTCTCGCTCATGCCGTACCGCGTGACCATCTCGGTCGCGTAGAGAAAGGCCTTCGAGAGGTCGTCGGAGGCGCCGGTCGTGATCTCGTTGAACTGCAGCTCCTCGGCGCAGCGGCCGCCGAACAGGATCGCGAGGTCGTTGAGGATGTCGGTCCGCGACTCGAGGTACTTGTCGTCGACCGGCAGCTGGAGCGTGTAGCCGAGCGCCATGCCGCGGGAGATGATCGAGACCTTGTGCACGGGGTCCGCGCCCGGCAGGAGCTTGGCCACGAGCGTGTGCCCGGACTCGTGGTAGGAGATGATGCGCTTTTCCTTGTCGGACATCAGCTTGACCTTGCGCTGCGGGCCGGCGATCACGCGCTCGATCGCCTCCTCGAGGTCGCACAGCTCCACGCCCTCCTTGTCGTGGCGAGACGCGAGCAGCGCCGCCTCGTTGATCACGTTCGCGAGGTCCGCGCCGGCGAAGCCCGGCGTGCGGCGCGCGACGACGGTCAGGTCCGCGTCGGGCGCCATCTTGACGATCTTCGCGTGGACGCGCAGGATGTCCTCGCGGCCCTTGAGGTCGGGCAGGGGCACGCGGATCTGCCGGTCGAAGCGGCCCGGGCGCAGCAGCGCCGGGTCGATCACGTCGGGGCGGTTCGTGGCCGCGATCAGGATGATGCCCTGGTTCTGCTCGAAGCCGTCGAGCTCGACGAGCAGCTGGTTCAGCGTCTGCTCGCGCTCGTCGTGGCCGCCGCCGACGCCCGCGAACCGGTGCCGGCCCACGGCGTCGAGCTCGTCGATGAAGATCACGGCCGGGGCCGCCTTCTTGGCCTGCTCGAAGAGATCGCGCACGCGGCTGGCGCCGACGCCGACGAACATCTCGACGAACTCGGACGCCGAGGCCGAGAAGAACGGCACGCCCGCCTCGCCCGCGACCGCGCGCGCGAGCAAAGTCTTGCCCGTTCCCGGAGAGCCGAAGAGCAGGACGCCGCGCGGCATCTTGCCGCCGAGCTTCTGGAACTTCTCGGGATGCTTGAGGAACTCGACGACCTCGGAGAGCTCCTCCTTGGACTCGTCGCAGCCCGCGACGTCGGCGAAGGTGGTCTTCTTCTTCTTTTCGTCGACCATCTTCGCCTTCGAGCGCCCGAACGAGAGCGCCTGCTTGCCGCCGACCTGCACCTGGCGGATCACGAAGAACCACCAGAGCACGAAGAAGAGCAGGATGAAGCCGACGTTGAGCAGCATGCCCGACATCCAGGACCGGTCGGGCTCGCCCTGGAAGTTGGAGACCTTGTGCTCCTCGAGCTCCTCGACGAGCTTCGGGTCGTTGAGCGGCAAGGTGCGGAAGCGCTCGACCTGGCCCTTCTCGTCGCGGTACTCGCCGTGGATCAGGTCGGGGCGCACGTGCACCTCGGTGATCGCGCCGTCGCGCAGGTGCTGCTTGAACTCGGAGTACGCGATCTCGCTCTCGAGCGGGACGCTGCCCTTGACGCTGTTGAACAGGATGAGCATCGCGAGCAGGCCGAAGCCCCACATCGCCATCTGCTTGATGTTCTTGTTGTCCATCTCAGGGATTCCTCAGGACGCCGACGTACGGCAGCTGCCGGTAGCGCTCCTCGTAGTCGAGCCCGAAGCCGACGACGAACTCGTTCGGGATCTTGAAGCCGACGTACTTCGGCGAGAACGGGGTCTTGCGGCAGTCCGGCTTGTCGAGCAAGGTGCAGACCTCGAGCGAGCGCGGCTTGCGCGCGCGCAGCGTCTCGGTGAGCGAGGACAGCGTGAGCCCCGTGTCGACGATGTCCTCGACGACGAGGACGTCGCGGTCCTCCGGGCTCTCGCGCAGGTCGAGCAGGACGCGGATGGCGCCGGTCGAGGCCGTCCCCGCGTAGGACGAGACGGCCACGAAGTCCACGTGCGCGTCGACCTCGGGGCCGAGCGCGCGCAGGAGGTCGGACATGAAGATCAGGCTGCCCTTGAGCACGCCGACGATCATGAGGCGGCGGCCCGCGTAGTCGCGCGTGATCTGCGCGCCGAGCTCGCGGATGCGCGCGGCGAGGGAGGCCTCGTCGAGCAGGATTTTCTTCACGTCGGGATGCGGCGGAGCGGACGCGGAACTCATCAGAAGACCAAGAATAGCTTTTCGCGCGCCGCTTATCAAGGAAGGCGCCCTAGACGCACCGGGGCTCGTCTGCTACAATGCCGGCGCCATGCCCGAGCCCGCGCCGCCGTCGTTCTCCATCCTGGTCGTCGACGGCCGAACCACGAGCCGCGACCAGCTGACGGCCGAGCTGCGCCGCGCCGCCCCCAACCTGGAGATCGACGCGGCCGGCGACGCCGAGGAGACCCTGCGCAAGCTCCGGGCGAAGAGCTTCGACCTCGTCTTCCTCGACTACGGCGGCCCGACCGGCGGCCTCGAGACGCTCGACCAGATCCGCCAGCACCACCCGAAGACCGCCGTCGTGATGACCGCCGCCGACGGCAGCGAGCAGACGGCGGTGTCCGCGATGAAGAAGGGCGCGATGGACTACCTGACGCACAAGGACCTGCGTCAGACCGACCTCGGCCAGCTCCTGCGCCGCGTCGTCGAGATCCGGAACCTGGTCAACCAGAACATGGAGCTGCGCCAGGTCAACCAGATGAAGAACGAGTTCATCGCGAACGTCTCGCACGAGCTGCGCACGCCGCTGACGATCGTGATCGGCTACGCGAACACTTTGCGCGACGGCGGGCTCGGCGCGGTCAACGACGCGCAGAAGAAGGCGCTGACCGCCGTCATCGAGCGCGCCGAGGGCCTGCTGACGACGCTCAACAACATCCTGCGCATCCGCGAGGTCCACGAGGGCCGCAAGCCGATGCTGCTCAAGCCCGCCGATCTCAGCGCGATCGTCGCCGCTCAGCTCGAGCGCTCGGCCAAGGAGATCAAGCGCAAGAAGCTCGCGCTCAAGTCGAGCCTCGGCGGCGCCCCGATCTGGGTGCTCGCCGACCTCGACATGCTCGGGAACGTCGTCGACAACCTGCTGTCGAACGCGACGAAGTTCAGCCCCGCCGGAGGAGAGCTCGAGGTCTCCCTCGAGCTCGAGGGCGGCCGCGCGCGCCTCTCGGTCTTCGACCGCGGGCCCGGCGTCGCGCCGGAGCTGATGCCGCACGTCTTCGAGCGCTTCTTCGCCGCGAACCAGGGCCCGACGCGCGAGTACCCCGGGCTGGGCCTCGGGCTCCCCCTCTCGAAGGAGATCGTCGAGCATCACGGCGGCCGCATCTGGCTGGAGAGCAAGGGCTCGGGGTCCGGCACGATCGCCCGCCTCGAGCTGCCGGTCTGCAAGCCGGACGCCGCGCCGTCGGTCGTCGACGGCGGCGGCTCGATCCGCAAGAAGACCGTCCTCATCGTCGAGGACAACCCCGACCTCGTCGAGGTCCTCATGCTGTTCCTGTCCAGCGTGAGCCGCAACCTCTCGATCTCGACCGCGCGCTCCGGCTTCGAGGCGCTCGAGAAGATCAAGGACGAGTCTCCGAGCCTCGTGATCCTCGACGTGATCATGCCCGGGATGGACGGCTTCGAGGTGCTCGCGCGCATGCGCCGCCTCGCCGAGGGCGAGCGCACGCCCGTCATGGTGCTGACCGGCTACTCGGACCTCGTCGAGCGCGCGCGGGCCGCGGGGGCCAAGGAAGTCCTGCTCAAGCCGTTCGAGAAGAACGTCTTCGTGCGCAAGGTCCTGCAGCTGCTGCAGGAATCGCCGAGCTGAGGAAGACGCCGGCGTGAAGCGCACGAAACTGCCCGTCGTCGTCGTCCTCTGCGGCGGCCGCTCCGCCGAGCGGCTCGTCAGCCTCGTGTCCGCGCAGTGCGTCGTCGCGCACCTCGACGCGCGGCGCTTCCGCGCGCGCCTCGTGCACATCGGCGCCGACGGCTCCTGGGCCGAGGTGCGTCCGGCCAATCTTCTCGCCGAGACGACGGAGGCCCTGCACGCCGGCGGCGGCGCGCTCGAGCGCCTGCGCGCCGGCGCCAAAGCGCTGAACCCGTGGACGCTCGCGCGCTCGCTCGGGCCCGACGACTGCTTCTTCCCGGTCCTCCACGGGCCGATGGGCGAGGACGGCACCCTCCAAGGGATGCTCGAGCTCGCCGAGGCCGCGTACGTCGGCTGCGGCGTGCTCGGCTCGGCCGCGGGCATGGACAAGGAGGCGACGAAGCGCGTCGCCGCGTCGGCGGGACTGCCGCAGGTCCCGTGGGCGGTCGCGCGCACGCCCGCGGAGGCGCGCGCCGCGGCGGAGCGCTTCGGCTACCCGGTCTTCGTCAAGCCCGCGCGCATGGGCTCGTCGGTCGGGGTCGTGAAGGCGAAGTCCGGCGGCGACGTCGCCGCGGCGCTGCGCGAGGCCCTGCGCTTCGACGACAAGGCCCTCGTCGAGAAGGGCGTGCCCGCGCGCGAGATCGAGACGGCCGTGCTCGGCGATCCCTGGGCCCCGCGCGGCGACCGCTTCGAGCTCAAGGCCTCGATCGTCGGCGAGATCGCGCCGAACGCCGAGTTCTACGACTACCGCGCGAAGTATCTCGATCCGGACGGCGCGCGCCTGATCGTGCCGGCGCCGCTGCCGGCGAAGACCGCCGCGAAGGTGCGCGAGGTCGCGCTCGCGGCCTTCCGCGCGCTCGACCTCTACGGGCTCGCGCGCGTCGACTTCTTCGTGCACAAGACGACCGGCGCGGTCTACTTCAACGAGCCGAACACTTTGCCCGGCTTCACGCCGGCGAGCATGTATCCGAGGCTGTGGCGCGAGTCGGGCGTGCCGACCGCGCGCCTCGTCGAGACGCTGATCGCGCTGGCCCACCGCCGCGCGCGCGCCCGGCGCCGGCTCTCGTCCGAGCCCGGCGGCCGCGAGGGCCCGAACTCGCGGCGCCCTCGCCCGTAGTATAAAAGGAGAAGATGGACGCCCAGACGTTCGCCGGGCTGATCGCGCGCGCGGGCGACAAGGCGTACAACTTCGCCTACCGGCTGGCCGGCAACGAGTCGGACGCGAGGGATCTCGTGCAGGAAGCGTTCACGCGGGCTTTGGAGCACGCCGAGTCTTACGATCCGACTCGGCCTTTCGACTCCTGGCTGCTGCGCATCCTGCACAACGTGTTCCTCGACGCGATGCGGCGGCATTCGCACAGCCGCACGCTGTCGCTGGACGCGCCTGCGCCGACGCAGGAGTCGGGCTGGTCGGATCTGCTTCCGGAGGACGCGGAGTCGGCCTCCGACGAGCTGATCCGTCGGGAGAGTCTGGATCTGCTGCAGAAGGCGCTCAAGCGCCTGCCGCTGCTGTACAAGTCGGCCGTCGTGCTCTGCGACATCGAAGGTTTATCGTACGAGGAGATCGCAAAGGTGACGGCGGTCCCGGTCGGGACCGTGCGTTCGCGGATTCATCAAGGGCGCCTGCTGCTGAGGCGGGCGTACGAGGAGCTCGAAAAGAGCGGAGGCAGGGTGTCATGAACACGCACATCGTCGGGGTCGAGATCTCGGCGTTCCTGGACGGCGCGCTCGCGGTCGAAGACCGCGCGCGGGTCGACGCTCACGTCTCGGCCTGCCCCCAATGCCGCGCCGAGCTCGAGTCGCTGCGGCACCTGAAGCTCGCGCTCTCGTCGGCCCCGCGCCGGAACATGCCGGCCGACCTCGCGCTCGAGCTCGAGCGCCGGCTCGTGACCGGCGCGCGCTGGTGGACTCCGCTCGCGCGTCCCGCGTTCTGGATCCCGGCCGGCGCGGTCGCCTCGGCGGCGCTCGCGGTCGGGCTCTGGCTGAGAGCCTCCGCGCCGGGCGAGGAGATCCCGCTCGAGCCCCTGCTCGCCGCGCACTCGCGCTACAGCGCCGAGGCTCTCGTCCCCGAGGAGAACAGCGTGGCCGCGAACTACTCAGCGCAGATGACCTCCCTCTATGCCGACGCCTCGGACAGCGAGGCCGAGTAAGGCCCTCCTCGCGGCCCTGCTCGCCGCGGGGGTCCGCGCCGGGGCCGAGCGCCTGCCGGAGCCGTCCGCGCTGCTGGACGCGGCGCTCGCGCCGCCGGCGGTCCCCTATCAGGGCCGCGTGATGGTCGCGCAGTGGTACGGACGCGCGCGCACCGGCGAGCTCATGACGAGCGCCGAGGAGATGGTCGTCCACGTCTCGCCGCCGGACCGAGTGCGCCGGGAGTTCCTCGCGCCGGACGACAGCGTCGCGCGCGTCTCGATCAGCGACGGCGACCAGGAGAGCGTCCTGCTGATCCGCTCGGGCAAGACGGTCCTCGGCAACGCGCTGCGCGCCGACGACAAGGTCCTCCCCGCCATGCTCGAGCGCGAGACTTTGATGTCGAACTACGATCTCTCCGTCAGCAGCGGCGAGACGGTCGCCGGACGGCCGGTGTGGCGCCTGACCCTCGCCCCGAAGGTCGACGGAAAATCCTGGCAGACGCTCTGGGTCGACGCGGAGACGAAGGTCGTCCTCGGCTCGAAGCGCTGGCAGCCGAAGCGGCCGTTCGCGAGCGAGGCCCGATTCCTGTCGTTCGAGCCGCGCAAAGTCCAAGACCCGGAGCTCTTCCGCGTCGACGACTCGACCGCGGGCGCCATCCAGGCGCGCGGGCTCGCGCCGGAGTTCCTGACCCTCGACCAGCTCCGCGAGCGCACCGGCGCCGCGTCGCGGCTGCCCGACTCCCTGCCGGGCGGATTCGTCTTCGAGAGCGCGGACCTCTTCATGGTCCGCAAGAGCCCCATCCGGCACGCGCGCTACACCGACGGACTCTCCGTGCTCTCCGTCTTCGAGACCGACCGGCCGGTGAGCCTCCCCAAGAGCGCCTCGATCCCCGCCGGCCGCGAGCCGCTGCCGGGACCTCTGCGCGCCTCGCTCTCGGGCAAGGTCCTCCAGTGGAAGATCGGCGCGCGCCACTACACGATGATGGGCGACGTCTCGCGCGACCTGATGGCCGAGATCGCGAAGGCCCTGCCGTAAAGACTACGGCGATCAACCACAGAGACACAGAGAACACGGAGAACGAAACGGGTTAACGCCGTTTCTTTTTTCCGCCGTTCTCTGTGTCTTTGTGTCTCTGTGGTTAAATTTTCCGTCAGCCGCGCTTGCTAGAATAGCGGCCCTTGATCGACCTCGCCGTCGTCGCCGTCTTCCTCGCCGCGTCGATCGCGCTCGGCGCGCGCGCGCGCCGCGGCGACGGGCTCGACGACTTCGTCCTCGCCTCGCGCGCGCTGACTTTGCCGCAGTTCGTCGCGACGCTCGTGCCCACGTTCTACGGCGGCGTGCTCGGCATCGGCGAGATGACGTGGACCACGGGGCTCGCGAACTGGACGACGCAGGCCCTGCCGTACTACGTCTTCGCCGCGGTCTACGCGCTCTGGCTCGCCGAGAAGGTCCGGCTGGAGCCGGGGCGGACCATCGCGGATCATCTCGACGCGGCCTACGGCGCGCGCGCCGCCGTCGTCGGCGCCGCGCTCGTCTTCCTCCTCGCCTGCCCCGCCGACGAGATGCTGATGGCGGGCGCGCTCGCGTCCAGCCTGTCGGGCGTCGGCCTGTGGACCGCGACGGCGGCCGCGGGCGCCGCGGCGCTGGCGCTCGTCTGGCGCGGCGGCCTGCGCGCCGACGTCGCGGCCAACCGACTGCAGATCGTCGTCATGTTCGCTGGCTTCGCGCTGGTCCTGCCGTTCGCGGTCCGCGCCGTCGGCGGGCCGGCCGCGCTCGCGGCGCGGCTCCCGCCCGGGCATCTGACCTGGCTCGGCGGCATGAGCGTCGGCAAGGCCGCGGGCTGGTGGCTGATCGCGGTCTGGACTTTGGTCGACCCGTCGTTCCACCAGCGCTGCGCGGCGGCGGCCTCGCCGGCCGTCGCGCGGCGCGGCATCCTCGTCTCGATCGTCTTCTGGGCCGTCTTCGACCTCATGACGACGACGGCTGGTCTTTACGCGCGCGCCGCCCTGCCTTCCCTAGGAAACGCAACTCTGGCTTTTCCGCGCCTCGCCGACGCGATGATGCCGTCCCTCGCCCGCGGATTTTTCTACGCCGGCCTGGCGGCCTCGATCTTCGCCGCCCTGCAGGCGAAGTCCCTGCTGTCGGCGGTGAGCCTCGGCTCGGACCTCGGCGGCCGGCTTCCGGGCGCGTCGCCCGCCGGCGCGTCGCGGCGCCTGCGCGCGGGCCTGCTCGCGGCCGGCGCGCTCGGCTTCGCGCTCGCGCGGCTGGTGCCGTCGGTCGTCGAGCTCTGGTACGCGATCGGCAGCGCGGTGATCCCCGGCCTGCTCCTGCCGATGCTCGGCGTCTACCTGCCGCGCTGGCGCGCGCGCCCGGCCTGGGTCGTCGCCTCGTCGCTCGCGGGCTTCGGCGCGTCGCTCGCGTGGGTCGTCGCGGCGCGCCGGCTCGGGGCGCCGCCGCTCGGGCTCGAGCCGCCGTTCCCGGGGCTCGCGCTCTCCGCGCTGGTCTGGTCCGCCGGCCTCGCGTCCGCCCGCTTCACGCGACGATCACGGATCAACGGCGTTTAACCACAGAGACACAAAGACACAGAGAACGGGGGAGAAAAGAAACGGCGTTCACCCTTTCTTTCTCTGTGTCTTTGTGTCTCTGTGGTTGACTATTTTCCGTTGATCCGTTTCAGTCGCCGCGCAGCGCGGCGGCCCAGCAGGCGCCGATGATCACGCCCCAGCAGCCGCAGTAGGCCCAGATCAGGGTCGCGAGCGCGGAGCTCAGCATGCCGCGGAACAGGCTCACGCGCCAGACGTGAGGGAGGAAGTAGGCGAAGACGAAGCACGTCGCCATCCAGCAGCCGGTCGCGACGACCCCGCCGGCGGCGGCGGCGGGCCAGCTCGGGCGGTGCTCGACCTGCGGGACGAACGCGTACGTAACCGTGAACGCCGCGAGCAGGAGGACGAAGGCGACCGGGTAGCGCACCGCCGCGCCGAGCGCCGCGGGCATGGAGGCGGCGACGCCGAAGCCCTGCAGCGTCTCGCGCGCGAGCGGGATGAGGACCAGGAACACCGCGGCCGCGCAGAACGCGACCGTCCAGATCGCGAGCAGGCCCAGCGACTTGACGCGCCGCGTCCAGCCGCCCGGATGCGGACGCTGCGCGTCGGAGAACACGAAATGCACGGCGCGGGCCATCTCGTTGAGGCCGCTCGACGCGGTCCAGACCGCGATGAACGTGCTGGCCAGGCCGAGACCGCCGCCGCGCGCGCCGGCGATCGCGGCCGAGACCGCCTCGGGCCGCAGGCGGCTCTCGGGCGGCAGGACGTCGCGCAGGAAGCCGACGAGCTCCGACGTGAGGTTCGCCGAGAACATCAGGGCGACGCTCTTCGTGACGACGACCAGGAACGGGATCAGCGAGACGAGGAAATAGAACGACATCGCCGCCGCGAAGCTCGGCAGCATCGGCAGCTTCCCCTCGAGACGCAGGAACGCCTGGCGCATCGCGGCGAGGGTAGCAAATCGGATTAATGCTAGTGTGGCCGCAGGGACGCGCGGCGCCCCGGAGGCCCCATGAACGAAAAAATCGCCGGCTTGCTGGAGAGGATCCGCGCGCTCGAGGCCGAGATCGAGACCGAGTTCGCCGCGCGCCGCAAGGAGTTCGGCTACCGCATCGAGGAGCGCAAGATCCATTTCGAGGCTGGGATCGCCGCCCTCCATCGGAAGCTCAAGCTGAGCGTGCCCCGGTTTCTGATGGAAGCGGAGCTCGTCAACATCCTCACCTCGCCGTTCATCTACGCGATGATCTTCCCGCTCGCCTTCCTCGACCTGGGCCTCACCGTCTATCAGTTCGTCTGCTTTCCCGGCTACGGGATCGCGCGCGTGGACCGCTCGAAGTACATCGCCCTCGACCGCGGCCAGCTGCACTATCTGAACTTCCTCGAGCGCTGGAACTGCAACTACTGCGCCTACGCCAACGGCCTCGTCGCCTACGCGCGGGAGATCGCCGGGCGCACCGAGCAGTACTTCTGCCCGATCAAGCACGCGCTCAAGGTCTTCGGCACGCACGGGCATTACGCGGAGTTCGTCGAGTACGGCGACGCCGAGGCCTACCGCCAGGAGCTCCAATCCCTGCGCGACAAGCTGAGGACGCCGGCCGCGGAGTGATATCATCTCGTCCGTGAGCGAGCGCCTCGTCGCGGTCTACGAGCTGTCCGGCCCCGCCGACGAGGCGGAGAAGGCCGCGCGCCTGATCGCGTTCGAGGAGACCGTCGAGGTGCCGCTCGACTTCCCCCTGCCGCCCGCGATCCGCGACGGCATCGTCGGCCGCGTGCTCTCCGTCGCGCCCGTGAAGCTCGGCCGCTTCCGCGCGGAGATCGAGTTCCCCGCCGCGCTGGCCGCGGGAGGCCTCGGGACCTTCCTGAACCTCGTGTTCGGCAACGCCTCGATCTGGCCCGGCGTGCGGCTCATCGACGTGCTCTGGCCCGACGCCCTGCTCGCCTCGTTTCCCGGTCCGAGCTTCGGCGTTCCGGGCCTGCGCAAGATGCTCCGCGTCGAGAATCGGCCCCTGCTCGCGACCGCGCTCAAGCCCATGGGCTCCTCCCGCGCCGAGCTCGCCGCGACGGCGGCCGCGTTCGCGCGCGGCGGCGGAGACATCGCCAAGGACGACCAGAACATCGTCGACGCGGACTTCGCCGCGTTCAAGGCGCGCGTCGCGGCGGTCGCGGAGGCGGTCTTCCGCGAGAACGAGCGCGCCAAGCGCCTGTGCCTGTACTTCCCGCACCTGTCCGGCCCGCAGCAGGAGCTCGAGGCCCGGCTGAAGTTCGCGCTGAAGCTCGGCCTGCGCGGCGTGCTCGTCTGCCCGGCGATCGTCGGCCTCGACGAGTTCCGCCGCCTCGCGGCGAAGCACCCCGCCGTCTTCATGGCGCATCCCGCCTTCTCGGGCGCCTTCTACGCCGACCGCTCCCACGGCATCGAGGCCTCGCTCTACCTCGGCACGCTCATGCGGGCGATCGGCGCCGACATCACGGTGTTTCCGAACGCGGGAGGGCGCTTCGCCTTCACGCGCGAGGAATGCCGCTCGGTCGCGGCGCGCGCGCGCGCGCCGCTCGGCGCCCTCGCCGCGGCCTGGCCCGCGCCCGGCGGCGGCATGCGCCTGGACGACGCCTCGGACATGGCCCGCGACTTCGGCGTCGACTCGGTCTGGCTGGTCGGCGGCTCGCTGTTGATGCAGCCCGGCGGACCGGAGGCCGGCGCGCGCGCCTTCCGCGCCGCGATCCGCGCCGCGTTCCCGACGGCCTGAGCGCGGCGCGCGCGGCCTGGCGCGGCGGCGGCGGCGAGGCTATACTGAGGTCGTGACGCCGATCCTGATTCTTTTCGCGGGGCTGGCTTGGACGCCGGCCGCTTCGGCCGCGCGCGTGGAGGTCGGCACGGTCGAGTCCGCGCGGCCGGCCTTGCCGACCGTCGCCGCGGCCGCGCCGACGACGCTCCCGCCTCTCGCCATGATGCCGCTCGCGCCCGCGCTGTCCGCCGGCGCCGCGCCGTCGGCGCCGGCCGTCCTCGCCGCGCCGGCCCCCGCGGCGGCCGCGCTGCCCA
>Ga0209415_10000061_pt1 | contig 142593 bp, 120 predicted proteins | sample PeaSoiSIISIP2007_FD_187696 | JGI IMG/M metagenome (GOLD analysis project Ga0209415, IMG submission 187696) | Peat soil microbial communities from Weissenstadt, Germany - SII-SIP-2007 (SPAdes) (version 2) | ecosystem: Environmental > Terrestrial > Soil > Wetlands > Peat | place: Germany... | reverse complement strand
GCCGCGACGATGATCTCCGGTTCGATGTGCTTTTCCCGGCTGATCTGCTCGATTGTCTGGTACAGCAGACTCGCCATCCGAGTTTCTCCTCGCTCCCACCCGCTACAGCTCCACCACCAGATTCGCTTTGCGAATCCCGGCGTACGGCACGGCGACTTCCCGATCGCGCACCGTCAGTTTCACCACTCCATCCGCATATCCTGCCAGCCTGCCTTCGAGATAGGTCTGCTTCCCGACCGGCTCTTCCACCCAAATTTTCGCGAGTCGCCCGGCGAAGCGCTCGTAATCGGCCGGCTTGATCAATTTGCGATCAAGGCCCGGCGAACTCACTTCCAGGACGTAAGCCGGTCCCGGCACGAGGTCCTCGACGTCCAGGATCGCGCTCAACTGGTCGCTGACGCGCTCGCAATCCTTGTGGGTCACGCCCGAAGCGCCGGCATTCGCCGGGTCGGGCAGCCGGTCGATGTAAACCCGCAGCAACCGCTGCTTGCCCACTTTCCATTCGACGTCGAAAATCTCGAGGCCCAGCGAGCGGGCTACCCGCTCCGCCGCCTCCCGAATCGGTTCCAGGTCCATGCTCTTCTAGGGGCGGCAGTTATCCCCGCTGGGGACACTTGCGCCCATGCTGCTTCTCGCGGCCAACAAAAAAGTGGGCTCGCGCCCACTGGTTTGTGCGACCTAATCTGGAAGCAAGACAGTATAAACTCCGGCACCCCCGAAACGCAAGACCGTGTCCTAGGCCGCCTAGAATCGGGCTGCGCGCCAATTCAAGGCTCGATCTGCTACCATGTGGCTCACCGAGCTGATTTCGCCGAGCGGTGGTGCGATGAACCTGCGAGAGATCGTCGAAAAGTACCTGGCAGCGGGGGGCGGCTACGGGAAGCCCGTGGCGCTCGCGTCGCTGGGGCTATCGCGCGAGGAAATCGAGCGCGATTTCGGCCAGCTTGACGAGGATTACCACATCAGCCGGTTTTTCCACCTTCAGTGCGCGGCCGGCGCGAATTTCCAGATCAACGGATTCCCGCAGACGCACGTTTCCATCGACGCCGAGATTCAGAGCGTCCTCTAGCAGCATCGCTTCCTCTTAACGCACCGGCGGATGAAAGTCGAAGTCTGGGTCCACGTCCACGGGGATGTCGGAGTTTCTTGCGAGGGCCGCGGAAAGCTCCGGCGGCATCACGGCATACTTCTTGAACCAATTCTCGGCGCGCGCGCGGTCGCCGGTGGCTTCCTGCTCGAGCAATTCCTTCGCGAGTGAAGCGATCGCGCCCGGGAACTGTGCGAAATCAATTTCGTAAAGTCCGGTCGCGGAATCGCGGCGGATCGCGCCGCGTTCGACGAGATAGTTGAACTCCATCATCGCGGCCTCGCCGTGCGCTTCGGCGATGCCAAAACGGATCGTGCGGAAACCGTCGCCCAGAAATGAGGCGTCGATCTCTGGCGCTTTTTCCTTCGGCACGGCGCCATGGTCGATCAGCCACTGCATGCACAGCATTCCGGTGATATCGGCCTTGGCTTCTTCGAGGCTTGAATACTGAGGGCCGATGGCCTCGCGAATGTCGGTCTTGTTATTCGATCCGTGAACGTAGCTGGGGCCGAGGCCGTGCGAGATTTCGTGCATGATGACGAATTCGAGCGTGCCGTCGCCGGTGACGAGCGCGGCCTGATCGGGACGCATCAGGCGCTTCGCGATCGGCACGATGACGTAGTTCACGCGAGCGTCCATGAAGTTCTTCCAGAAGATCTTCTTCGTGCCTTTTTCCTCGTGGATGCGCGGATCGTTCGGCAGATTGTCCGCGACGGCCTGATATCCGTGGAGCAAGTCGCCGGCGCGATAGATCGCGTCCACGACTTCCATGGGCGAACGCTGGCCGCGCTCGGACGGCAGATCCTCGTGCGCGAGTGGAAGCGATTCCTGCAAGTCGGGGACGTATTTTTGAAATACGGCGAGCTTGCGGCTTTCCTCTTCGTTGCGAATCATGATGGACGCGCCGTAGGAAGTTTTTACACCGAGGAGCCCGTCGAGATAGACCTCGTAGGGCGCGAAGATGACGTCGAATTTCGGATTCTCGAGATCCATCCAGGCGAGGTCACTCTTGTAGTAGTCGTCCGTGAGGAGCGCGTCCGCGCGGAGTCGCAGGAAGTTTGCGAAGGCGGGATCGTCGCTCAGCGCGGCAGCATCGCGGAGGTCCGCGGCCATCGGCTCTATAAATGAACGATAAGTGACATGATATGGAATTGTTTCGAGCGCATCGCCCCTGCGGCGAACGATCGTGCGCTCTCCGAAAAGCGCGGCCTTTTCGTCCGAGTGCGCGGCAACATATGCATCGAATTCCCGCCGAGTTATCTCGGCGGGAAAGAAGCCGCGGCCCGGGGGCGCGGGATCGGTGCCGACGAATGGTTTGTTGTCGTCGATGAGATCGTAGCGGCCGCCGTTGATTTTCAGATACTCGCGCAGCATTTGATCCTGCGGACTTTTGCTGTTCGCGAGCGAGAGGTACAGCTTCAAGCCTTCGGGGTCGCTCTGGCGCCAGTAGATGCAGTCGAGCAAGCCGGCGGCGTCCACGAGCTTTTCGACCATTTGCCGCTCGCGCATAGTGAGGTGCGTTGAGTCGAAGGGCATCTTCACCGGCTTGAACTTCGCGAAGCGCTGGGCGAGATCTGGCGCAACGACGGGCTTGCTGGAAGATTGCGGCGAGGCGGCGGAAGCGGAAATTAGAAAAGAGAAAATGGAAAACAGGAAGACGACCCCTCTCATTCTGCGGCGGGTCGAACGTGTGTCAATTTTCGGAACGATCCTGCTCACGCGCCCATCTTAGTGCAGAAAGTCCGAAGTGCAAACGACCAGTTCGGTGGACTCGCCGGAGGGCGACGGGCGGGTGTATATTCGCCGCAAGCCGGGAAATTGAGAGGGAAAGGCGTGTTTCACGGGTGACGAATCGAGGCGCTCGCCGTCCAAGATTATTCATGGAGGAGTCCTACTTGCGAAAAAGTATCTGGCCGGCTGCAACCCTGAGTTTAGCGCTCGTCGCTTTCTGGCACTTTTGCCCGGCGGCGGCCGCCGGAGCGAATGGCCAGCAATCGAATCCGCCGGCGCTCGTCACGAGCGTGGGCGACACGGGTTTCATGCAATTGACTTCCGACAGCTTCAACGATCTGACGCTCGACCAAAAGGTGGACGCCTACTGGCTTTCGATGGCGGCCATCGCCGTCCATCCGATTGATTTCGACCAGAACTCGGCGTTCGGCCTGCGCGAGAAGCACTTGCTCGAGGCGATTCTGACGCACCCGGACGGCGTCGATCCGGCGGCGCTCAAGAAAATTACCGACTACACGATGCTCTTCTGGGGGAACCAGGGAAACCATCACGCGTCCACTTCGACAAAGTTTCTTCCAGATTTCACGCCGGCCGAACTGCGCGCTGCCGCCGAGCAGGCTCGGAAGAACGGCGCCCCGCTGGGCACATCCGCCGCGCTCGCGCGAGAACTCGCCGCGCTGCAAAAGCCCATCTTCGATCCCGCCTTCCAGCCCATGCTGACGCTAAAGAACCCCAAGAACGGCGAGGACGCGCTTCAGGCCAGCAGCAACAACTATTATTCGGGAGTCGCGTTGAAAGATCTTGTGGGATTCACGGAGAAGTACGCGCTGAATTCGCGGCTCGTAAAGAAAGACGGGAAGCTCGTGGAAGAGGTTTATCGCGCGGGCACGCCGGACGGCAAAGTGCCGCCGGGCCGCTACGCGCACGAGCTCGGCATGGCGATTCGCGACTTGCAGCAGGCGCTCCCGTACGCTCCTTCACAACAGAAGAAAGTGATTCGCGACTTGATCCGCTACTACCAGACCGGAGAACGCCCCGACTGGATCCAGTGCGGGATCGACTGGGTGCAGGACAAGTCGAATCCGGATTTCTCGAATGGCTTCGTCGAGGTGTACAAGGACCCGCGCGGCATGAAGGGGGCCATTCAGGGTTTCGTGAGCGTGGTGGACACGAAGATGAACCATCTGATGACCGGATTCGCCGCGAACGCCGGTTACTTCGAGCAGCACGCTCCGTGGGATGAAAAGTACAAGAATCCGAATCCGAAGCCGCCGTTGGCGAACGCCGTGGAGATGCTGATCGAAACGGGCGACTTCGATGTGGACACGATCGGCGACAATCTGCCGAACGAAGCCGAGATCCATGAGAAGTACGGGTCGAAGAGCTTCATCCTGACGGGATCGATTCGCGCGATCAACGATGCCACCGGGCACACCGTCTCCGGGGAGTTTGCGAGCACGCAGGCCGAGAAGGACCGTGCCGAGAAGTACGGCGACCTCGCCGAGAATCTTTTTACGGCCATGCACGAGGTGATCGGGCACGGCTCCGGAAGGCTTAGCCCCAAGCTGACGCACGATCCGGCGTACTACATAAAGGAATACTACTCGACGCTCGAGGAATGCCGCGCGGACCTGATGGCGCTGTGGAATTTTTGGGACCCGAAGCTGATCGAGATGGGCGTAATGCCAAACGACGACGTGGCCCGGGCCGCGTACGACGGCGAAGCGCGCTCCGCGCTCACGCAACTCCACGAAGTGCCCACCGGCGACACGATTGAAGAAGACCACAGGCGCGGCACGCAGCTCATCGTGAATTTTATCCGGGACAAGACCGGGGCGATTCAGCCGGTCGAGAGCGGCGGCAAGATCTATTTGGCCGTGACGGACTATCCGAAGATGCGCCAAGGCGTGGGAATGTTGCTGGCGGAATTGATGCGCATCAAGGCCGAAGGCGATTACGACGGCGCGAAGGCGTTGATTACGAAATACGGGATTCACTTCGACGCAGGCTGGCGCGATCAGGTGGTCGCCCGCTACGGGAAGCTTGATTTGCCGGCGTATTGGGCAGGGATCAACCCCGAGCTCGAGCTGCGCAAGGGGCCGGACGGCAAAGTGCAGGGCGTCGAGATCAGCTATCCGCGCGACTTCATGAAGCAGCAGTTGAAGTATTCGCGGATCGCAGGAGAGTAGCGGCGGACGCGATCGGTAGCCGAGCAACTACTTGCTGCGATAGAGGCGGCGCATTGGATGGCGCTTCGCGCCGTCTGTTTATGGCGGGGTTGAAACCCCGCCCTTCCACGAAGGGAACTCCGCGCCGTTGCTCACAGGGGGACGGAGACTCATTGTCGGATTCGCAAAACGGAACTTCAGCAGCTAAAGCCGTTCCAATCTTGCAGCGCTTGTGTCGTGGCTAAAGCTACGACCCACAAGGATCCTAAAGTTTCCGCACAGGCTCTGAAGCCGGCACTTCCGTGGAGGCTACTTTGTTGCCACAGAGGAGCCGGAAAGACGTTCGCCGAGGGCGGCGTGCTCTTGACGTAGAGCGTTGGGAAGGCGCCCGTCGAACTTCTTGAAAAATTCTCCCACGGCCTGTTCTTCCTCGGACCAGTCGCTCGGATTGACGGCCAGCAATTCAGTGAGCGTGTCACGGGAGATCGAGAGCCCGTCGAGCGTGAGAGAGTTGGGCGTGGGGACGCAGCCGATGGGAGTGTCGCTGGCACCGGCGCGGCCTTTGATGCGATCGAGCATCCACTTCAGCACCCGGACGTTTTCGCCGTAGCCGGGCCACAGGAATTTTCCGTCCACGCCCCTGCGGAACCAATTCACGTGAAAAACCTTGGGAGGGTTCTTCAGCTTGGGCGCCATCGCGAGCCAGTGGCCGAAGTAGTCCGCCATGTTGTAGCCGCAGAAGGGAAGCATGGCCATGGGATCGCGGCGCGTGACGCCGACGGCGCCGGTCGCGGCGGCCGTCGTCTCCGAAGCCATCGTGGCGCCGACGAAAACGCCGTGCTGCCAGTCATGCGATTCATAGACGAGCGGAGCGAGACGCGCGCGGCGTCCGCCGAAGATCAGCGCCGAGATCGGAACGCCGGCGGGATCCTCCCATTGTGAGGAAAGCGATGACGAATGGGATGCGGGAACCGTGTAGCGCGAATTTGGATGCGCGGCGGCACCGTGCTGCGCTGACCACTCTCTCCCTTGCCAATCGATCAGGCCAGCGGGCGGCTCGGAGTCCATTCCTTCCCACCATGGCTCGTGGGATTGGGTCATAGCCACATTCGTGAAAATCGTGTCGTGCCGAATCGCCGCCATGACGTTGGGATTCGTCTTCGCATTCGTGCCGGGCGCGACGCCGAAAAATCCCGCTTCGGGATTGATGGCGCGGAGCGTGCCGTCCTCCGCGACGTGCATCCAGGCGATGTCGTCGCCAATGGTCCACACGCGGTAGCCCTGCGATTCGAGCGCGGAGACCATCATCGCGAGATTCGTCTTGCCGCAGGCGCTGGGAAACGCAGCGGCCATGTACGTGACCTTGCCGGACGGATCTTCCAGGCCGAGGATCAGCATGTGCTCGGCCATCCAGCCCTGATCGCGGGCCATCCAGCTGGCGATGCGCAGCGCAAAACACTTTTTCCCGAGCAGCGCGTTGCCGCCGTAGCCCGAGCCGACGCTCCAGATCAACTTTTCCTCGGGGAAGTGCATGATGAAACGGCGGTCGGGGTTGAGGTCGCCGAGCGAATGCAGGCCGGGGACGAAATCGTCGGAGCTGCCGAGGCGGTCGAGGGCGGCCTTGCCCATGCGGGACATGATGCGCATGCTGGCGGCCACGTACGCGCTGTCGGTGATCTCGACTCCGATCTTGCTGTAGGGAGAATTCACCGGGCCCATGACGTAGGGCACGACGTACATCGTGCGGCCCTTCATCGCGCCGTCGAAGAGCGGGCGGACTTTTTCTTTCGCCTCGGACGGGGCCATCCAGTTGTTGGTGGGGCCGGCGCTTTCCTTTTCGCGCGTGCAGATGAAGGTCAGGCCTTCGGTCCGGGCGACGTCATTGGGATTACTGCGGTGGAGGTAACAGCGGGGGTAGGTTTTCTGGTTCAACTCGATGAAGGTGCCGTCGCGAAGCATTTCCTGGGTCAGCCGGTCGTTTTCAGCGGCCGAACCGTCGCACCACACGATTTTCGCAGGCTTCGTGAGACGTGCTGATTCTTCTACCCAAGATTCCAGTGGAGTGGACACCCAACCTCCCGATGTATTTATGGAGACGCCGCCTAATCCGAGCGCGCCTCGTATTGTCGAATTAGAAAAAACAAACCAATTCTAAAATGTAAATCAAGAGTTTAGGGCAGCGCTCCGGGAAATGCAAGGAGCGCGCCGGGTGGAACGATCGCGCGAGTGCCCGATGTTATACTTCGGCCGCGATGTACGCGCGAAAATTGCGAGCGGAGATGACGATCGGAACGGAGCGGCGGCCGGTGCCGCTCGAGTGGCTCGACAGCTTCTGCATGCGGAATTTCACCGGCTCCGCGGAATTCGATGACACCTTGCCGACCGGCGAAGGGCTGCTGGAAGCGAGCCTGCGCGTCGATCCGTCGCGGCTCGCGGCCGCGATGAGCGAGTGGTTCACCAAGCGTGGCAAGGGAAACGGGCAGGCCGTTGTGGTCGAGCTGCGCGAGGAAAAGTGAACACCGAAGAAATTGGAAAATTAATGAGGCGGCTACACGCGAAAAAAGAAGGGCCGAACTCTCTCCTCGCGCGATTGGGGCGTTGCAGCGTTCATCACGAGAGAGGCCCGGCCCTCTAAATTCGTTGGACGAAATGCGCGTGAGATCGTTAGCAATTGCCGGAGGCCCTCGGCGAAGCAGGTCCGCTAGATAGTTTGAGCCGAGCGGTCGGTTTGCCGCCTCCGAGGATGCCTTACGAGCTCGCCCGCCAGAGCTGCTTTGATCTTCGGCAATGCGGCGCGCGCGGCGGCCGCTCCGGAGGCGACGAGCTGCGGCGTTTTTTCGAATTCGTACCACAGCACGTTGTGAACGTCCGGCTCGATCATGATGTCCGTTTCCTCGCGCCACGGCTGGGAAAGGTGGGCTTGGATGATCGAAAACGAGCGGCTGATGATCTCGATCGTGTTGCGCGGGCGTGCGTCGAGCAATCCCGGATCGAGGTAAACGGATATCACAAGTTCCGCGCCGAGCTCGCGCACGGCCTCCGCAGGAGCTGCTTCCGTGAGGAAACCATCGGCGAGGACGTGCCCGCGATATTCCACGGGCATGAAAAGCCCTGGATAAGCGCACGAAGCGCGGAGCGCCGGGCCGATCTCGCCGTCGGTGAAGTGGACGGATTTTCCGGTGACCAGATCGCTCGCAACGATGCTGAGCGGAATCTTCATGTCGGTGAAGTTGTGCGCGGGCGTGAATTTGTGGAGGAAATGCTCGATGCGCTCGTTCGTGGCCATGCCGTACCGGGAGATGGTCCAGCGGCCGAAATCGCTGAAGTGAGTCTCCGCGCCCTGGTACTCCATGAGGTCGAGGGAAGTCCCGCTCGCGTAGCTGGCGGCGACGAGAGCGCCCACGCTCGTTCCGGCGATGAAGTCGATCGGGATTTCGTGTTCTTCGAAGACGCGGAGGACGCCGATGTGGGCGATCCCTCGCGCGAAGCCACCGCCTAGAGCGAGACCCACCTTCGGCCGGCCGGATTGGCCGGCGTACGCAAACGACCGCAGGCCATGGACGGCCCGGGTGAGCCATTTTGTTGCGGTTCCCACGCTGCGTCTCTGCCTCTATCAAACACTGTAGCAAACTTCGGGAAGCGCGAGGCGTTTCCGGTTGACCCACGTTAGCGCTTCTGCAACCATGAGCGGGGTCGCGCACTACTTCCATGAGACGCCCGATCGAAAAAGCAGCGGTGCTTGGAGCCGGCACGATGGGCGCGCGAATCGCGGCGCACCTCGCGAACGCCGGAATCCCGTGCTTTCTGCTCGATATCGTCCCGCCGGAATTGAATGCCGAGGAAAAACGCAAAGGCCTGACGCTGGAAAAATCCGCGGTGCGAAATCGCATCGTGCTGGCGGGGCTGGAAGCGGCGAAGAAGTCGCGCCCGGCCGCGTCTTTCACACCAGAAACGGCGCGCCTTATCACGCCCGGAAATTTCGACGATAACCTCGGCTGGTGCGGCGAGGCGGACTGGATCATCGAAGCGGTCGCGGAGAATCTCGAGATCAAGCGGAAGCTGTTCGAGCGCGTCGAGAGCGTGCGTAAGCCGGGAACGATCGTGACGTCGAACACTTCCGGGCTGCCGATCCATTTGATTGCCGAGGGGCGGTCCGAGGATTTTCAAAAGCACTGGGCGGGAACGCATTTCTTCAATCCCCCGCGCTACATGAAGCTGGCCGAGCTGATCCCCGGACCGAAAACCTTGCCGGACGTGCTCGACGCGCTCGCCGAGATTTGCGACGTTAGGCTTGGCAAGGGCGTGGTGGTGGCGAAAGACACTCCGAACTTCATCGCGAATCGAATCGGCACTTTTTCCATGCTTCGGGCGTTTGGGGAGACGCAGACTCTCGACATGACCGTCGAGGAGGTGGACTCGTGCACTGGGCCGGCCATTGGATGGCCGAACTCGGCGACGTTCCGCACGGCGGACATCGTGGGGCTCGACGTACTCGTGCACGTGATCCGGAATCTCTTCGAAAACTTGCCGGGGGATGAATCGCGCGAGATGTACCGCGTCCCTGCGCTGGCCGAGGAGATGATGAAACGCGGGTGGCTCGGCGAGAAGACCGGAAGCGGATTCTACAAGCGCGTGAAAGGCGTGGGCGGCGAATCGGAGATTCTGACGCTCGATTGGCACAAGATGGATTACCGGCCGCGCGAAAAATCGAAGTTGGGTTCGATCGAGGCGGGCAAAGCGATCGAGGAGACGCGTGAGCGGCTGCGGGCGCTGGTTGGACCCGCGCTCGAAGGGCAGGGCGGCGACAAAGGGAGCCGCTTCCTGTGGGCGTGTCTCGGCGACACGTGCCTCTACGCCGCGCGGCGAGTGCCGGAAATCGCCGACAGAATTCTCGATATCGATCGCGCAATGCGGTGGGGATTCGGCTGGGAACTGGGGCCATTCGAAGTGTGGGACGCGATCGGCGTCGAGCGGATGGCGAAGGCGCTCGAGCGCGGCGGGAAACAGATGCCGCCGCTCGTCGCGAAAGTGCTGGCCTCGCCGAAAAAATTGTTTTACGAGATGGAGAAGGGAAGCGCGCGCTATTTCGATCTGGCCGCGGGCGCGCTCGCGCCGGTGCAAGAATCCGCGGGAATACTTATTCTGAAATCGATCAAGGATCGCACGTCCGTGGTGCAAGAGAACAGCGGCGCGTCATTAATCGACATCGGCGACGGCGTGTTGTGCTGCGAATTCCACGCCAAGATGAACGCGATCGGCGGGGACATTTTCGCGATGCTGCAAGCGGGCGTCGCGCGCCTAGAGTCGGAATTCGAAGCCATGGTGATTGCGAACCAGGCTCCTAATTTCTCGGCCGGCGCGAACCTGATGCTGCTGCTCATGACGACGCAAGAGGGGGAGTGGGACGACATCCACCTCGCTGTGCGCCAGTTCCAACGCGCCAACATGGCGATCAAGTACGCGCCGCGGCCCGTGGTTGCAGCGCCGCAGGGGATGGCGCTCGGCGGGGGCTGCGAAATCCCGCTGCACTCGGCGAAGATCCACGCAGCGGCGGAGACGTATATCGGTCTCGTGGAAGCGGGCGTCGGATTGATTCCCGGCGGCGGCGGGACCAAGGAGATGCTGATCCGCGCGAACGAGCACGCGGCGGGTGGCGACAATCTGGATTTGATGCACGCGCTCCGACCCGTGTTCGAAAACATCGCGATGGCCAAAGTGTCGACGAGCGGCGAGGAAGCGCGGTCGCTCGGCTACCTGCGCCCGTCGGATTTGATCGCCATGAATCGCGACCGGCAAGTTGCCGACGCGAAGCAGACCGCGCTGGCGATGGTTCGCGCAGGGTACCACCCGCCGGCTCCGGCGGAAATCCGCGTGCTGGGCGAAGAGTTCTTCGCGGCGGCGAAGCTTGCGGTGCACATGATGATTCGGGGCGAGTACGCGACCGAATACGACGGAGTAGTCGCACGAAAGCTTGCGTACATCATGGCCGGCGGCAGGATCACCGCGGCGCAGAGCGTCCCCGAGCAGTACATCCTCGACCTCGAGCGCGAGGCGTTCGTCAGCTTGTGCGGCGAACGCAAGACGCAAGAGCGCATCGCCCACACGCTGAAGACCGGAAAACCCCTCCGAAATTAGCGTTCCCGCCACAATGTTCAACGGGGGTACGAAGGTACTATTGCCGCATTCCGTTGCTCACCTCGAAAATGGATTTCGCGCAGGAAAATCAGGTTTTATCAGGGGGACGGCGTGCAAACGGTCGTACTACGATGACGCCACTGAAGGACACACTCGAAGCCGCAAATCCCGCCGGCGAAGCTACAGCCACACAGGGAAGCGAACGCACGAAATCGGACGCGGGGCAACTCCGCTCCGACGCCGTTTCGCTCGACGTGCCCGTGAAAGTGCACGGGTCGCGCGTCACCGAGGTGGTGCGAGGGGCCACGCCGCACACGGAGCCGTTCGAAGAGCAGACGGCCACGATGATCGTGTTTCCGCAGGGCGGCGTTATCAAGATGTCCGCGCCCGTGACGGTCGGGCAGATGGTGGTGCTCACGAATTTGAAATCCGGACACGACGCAATTTGCCGGGTGGTGAAAGTCCGAGCGTTCGCGAAGTCGCAGAGCTACGTCGAGATCGAATTCACGAATCGGCAGCAGGGATATTGGGGCGTGTATTTCCCGTCCGAGGGAGCGGATCACGCGCAGAAGGTATCGGCTCCAGTTCCGTCTCCGGTCTCGCATGCCGCTGCACCCGCTGCCCCGAACGCCGGCATCGAAAGAGTGGCGCACCCGCAGGCTCCGGTTGTTTCCCGGCCGCCCGCGCCATCTTCTCAGCTGCCAACTGCAAAGCCCGCGAGCGCTCCGGCTGCACACGCGACTCACGCAAGCAAGCCGGAATCGTCGTTTGTGGGGATCGGCTCGCAAGAAGAGGTGCAGCCCTCAGCGTCCGCAATGGGTGGCAGAAAGAAAGATTCGTTCGCGGCGCCCGTGGCGCCTCTGTCGATGACGGAATTGAGGGGAGACGCGCACGCTGCGCCTCCGGTGAGTCTTGGCGCCGGCGTGCCTGGAGAAGGAATAGACCTATCGCAAGCTCCTGCGGAAGCAGTCGAAGAGGACGCACCCGCTACATTCGGGCGTTTCGCGGCCAGCGCCAGCCTGGGCGGAAGCCACGCGGCAACGCGGCAGCCTTTCGGCGCGCATTTTGAAGCAGTCACTCTCGGCGTGGCGGCCCCGAGCGCGGAGTCTCCCCGGCCGAAGGCGGGCACCAATTGGGTTTTGATAGCGGCGAGCGTCGTGATTTTGTTTGTGCTGGTGGCGGGCGGAATTTTCTACTTCCGCGTATGGCCCGTCCGGAAGGCGGCGGTTCAGTCGATCCCCGCGGTTGCGACTCCATCCGCACCGATCGCGGAGACCAATGCGGTGCCAGCACCGGTTCTCAATCCACCGGCACAGACGAGCATGGTAAATCCGCCTGCGGCGGCAAGCGCGCCTGTGGTGGCAGCTCGCGTGGCCGACGCAACGCCGCCGAAGCCAATCAAAGCACCGCCCGCCGCGCCAGTACAGCCGAAACCTGCGGTCAGCCAGAAAGCGCAGAGCATCGCGCCGGACATTTCCGCTTCGCTAAGCGCACATCCCCAGTTGTCCCAACGCATGAGGTCGGGCGAAGGGGATGCTGCGCCGTCAATTGACGCAGGGACGACTTCCGCGACTGAAAACAATGCGCTGGCAGGAATCGCGGCTACATCGGTAGCCGCACCTCCGCCGCCGCAGCCCGACGCTGCAACAGCTCCCATTCGCGTTGGCGGGGACGTCAAGCCGCCACGGCTCGTTTCTACGGTGCTGCCCGTTTATCCGACCATGGCCAAGACTGCAGGAGTCGAAGGCCGCGTCGTCATAGAGACCTCGATTCAGACGGACGGGAGCGTCAAGGGTTCGAAGGTGGTTTCGGGTCCTCCGATGCTGCGCCAGGCCGCCCTCGATGCGCTGCGCCGGTGGAAGTACGCGCCGGGGATGCTGAACGGCGAGCCAGTGCCCGTGCAGATTACCGTGACGATTGAGTTCCACCGTTAGCGCTCTTCTATTCCGGGCAATTTGGTTTGCACCTCCGCAGACCGCGCCGCCCGCACGGTTGCTTTTTCCCCTGCTGTGGCATCCAATGGGGTAGTTTTCAGCGATGGACCGTGGTGGTTCGGTCGAGGTGAGCAATGCGAGAAGCCGTGATTGTGAGCTCGGTGCGGACACCGGCGGGGAAGGCTCCGAGGGGAGCGCTGCGCGCGTTCCGGCCAGATGATCTGGCGGCCGTAGTAATCAAGGAAGCGCTGGCGCGCGCGAAGGGCCTCGATCCAAAGGATGTCGAAGACGTGATCATCGGCTGCGCCACTCCGGAAGCGGAACAGGGAATGAACATGGCGCGAATTGCGTCGCTGCGCGCGGGCCTGCCGGTGGAAGTTTCAGCGATGACCATCAATCGATTCTGCTCGTCGGGCTTGCAGGCGATTGCGATTGCGGCCGAACGAATCATGGCGGGACAGGGCCACGTGGCCGTCGCGGGCGGCGCGGAATCCATGAGCATGGTCCCGATGGGCGGGCACAAGATAACGCCCAATCCCTGGCTGATGGACAACTATCCGGACGCGTACATCAACATGGGGCTGACGGCGGAGAACCTCGCGAAGAAGCACGGGATCACGCGCGAGCAGGCGGACCAATTTTCGCTCGCGAGCCACCAAAAGGCGCTCGCCGCGATTGCGGCGGGAAAGTTCAAGGACGAAATCGTACCGGTCGCGGTGAGCTACAACGTGCTCGAAGCCAGCGGAAACGGCGGGGGAAACGGCGCGCGGCCGAAGACGGTGAGCATGACATTTGACACGGACGAAGGCCCTCGCGCCGACACTTCGATGGAAGCGCTCGGAAAGCTCAAGCCCGCGTTTCACGCGCGGGGCGTGGTGACGGCGGGAAACAGCTCGCAGACGAGCGACGCGGCGGCAGCTTCCGTGGTGATGAGCGCCGAGCGCGCCCGCGAGCTAGGCCTGAAGCCGATGGCGCGTTTCGTCGCGTATGCCACCGCAGGATGTTTGCCGGAGGAGATGGGCGTCGGTCCGGTGTATGCGATTCCGAAGGCGCTCAAGATCGCGGGACTGAAGCTCGACCAGATCGACGTGATCGAACTGAACGAGGCGTTTGCGGCGCAGGCGCTCTCGGTGATCAAGCTCGCCGGGCTCGATCCCGCGCGGATCAACCTGAATGGCGGGGCGGTCGCGCTCGGCCACCCGCTCGGGTGCACCGGCGCTAAACTTACCGCCACCATTTTGTGCGAAATGGAACGGCGCAACGCGCGGTACGGCATGGTGACGATGTGCATCGGCGGCGGCATGGGAGCGGCGGGGATCTTCGAGCGAGCGGCGTAGAGCGCCTGTAAGGGAGGGATCATTATGGCGACGACAACTGTTTCGCAGGCGGTGACTCGGGGCGGGGGATTCCTGGTCACGTCGAACACCGCCGAGGACGTTTTTACGCCCGCGGACGTCAGCGACGATCAGCGCTTGATCGGCCAAACGGCGGCGGAGTTTGTCGCCAAGGAAATCGTGCCGCTCATCCCGGATCTCGAGAAGCACAAAGAGGGCTTGATGGCCCAGGCGCTGAAGAAGGCCGGCGAGATCGGGCTTCTGGGCGCGGGCATTCCCGAAGCGTACGGCGGGTCGGAGCTCGACAAAATCTCTGCAACGGTTTTGACGGAAAAAATCAGCACCTACGCCTCGTTTGCCGTTGCGTTCGGCGGCACCACGGGAATCGGCACGATCCCCATCGTCTATTTCGGCACCGAAGATCAGAAGAAGAAATATCTGCCGAAGATCGCGACCGGCGAGCTGCTCTCCGCGTATTGCCTGTCGGAACCGCAGGCGGGATCCGATGCGCTCGCGGCGCGCACGCGGGCCGTGCTTTCACCGGACGGCAAGAACTGGATCCTGAACGGCCAAAAGATGTGGATCACGAACGGCGGGTTCGCGGACGTGTACATCGTGTTCGCAAAGGTGGACGGCGACAAGTTTTCGGCATTCATCGTCGAACGAGGCACACAGGGATTTTCCCTGGGCGCCGAAGAGAACAAGATGGGCATCCGCGGCAGCTCCACCGTGCCGCTGTTCTTCGAGAATGCTCCCGTGCCGAAGGAAAACCTGCTGCACGAAGTCGGGCGCGGACACATCGTTGCTTTCAATACGCTGAACGCCGGACGCCACACGCTCGGCGTGTCCTGCCTGGGAGGCTCGAAGAAGGCGCTGGAGGAATCGTCGAAGTACGCAAAGGAAAGGACGGCGTTCGGGAAGCCGCTGGCCGAGTTCGGCTTGATCAAGGCGAAGCTGGGCGAGATGGCGATTCGCATCTACGCGCTCGAGTCGATGATTTATCGCACGGCCGGGATGATCGAGGCGGCTGTTTCCACCTCCGGGGGCGACAAGGTGAAGCAGGCGATGCAGGTGCTCGAGGAGTACGCGATCGAAAGCTCGATCAGCAAGGTGATGGGCAGCGAAACGCTGGACTATTGCGTGGACGAAGGCGTGCAGATTTTCGGCGGCTACGGGTACCACGAGGACTACCCGATGGCGCGCGCGTATCGCGACAGCCGTATCAACCGGATTTTTGAAGGGACGAACGAAATCAACCGCATGCTCATCATACAGATGCTGATGAAGCGGGCGATGGGCGGCGTTCTGCCGCTGATTCCGGCGGCCAAGAAGCTTGCGGACGAACTGCTCTCCGGGCCGGGTTTTGAGGAGACTCCCACGGGCGCGTTCGCCGAGGAGGAAAGGGCCCTCGCGCAAGCGAAGAAGGTTTTCCTGCTCGCGGCGGGAGCGGCAGTCGAGAAGTTCCGCGAAAAGCTCACCGACCAGCAGGAGATCGTGGCGTCGCTCTCGAATGTTGTGATGGATGTCTACGCGATCGAATCGTCGCTGCGGCGGGCGCAGAAGTCTGCCGGGAGCGGCGGGCAAGTGGCCGCAATGATGGCGGACGCCACCCGCGCATTTGCCTACGACGCGATGGACCGCATCGAGAAAGAGGCGCGCACCGCGCTCGCCGCGACATCGGCGGGCGACACCCTCACAACGCAACTCGCGGCTTTGCGCCGGCTGGCGAAGCACGCCCCAGTCGACACGATCGCGATACGCCGGCGCGTCACGGACGCTGTGCTCGCCCAGGACCGCTACCCATTCGAAGGGCGCTGAAGCTGCGCTATTCGTTCGCCGCGAAGCAAAACCGAATCATTGCAACGACCTAGACGAAAACTGGCGCCGCAATTCGTCTGAAAAGCGCCTCTCGCGCCGTCCGCTGCGCATTCCGCAAATCGGAAACCATTTTCCATTTTGCATATTAAATCCGAGCAATGCCACGAGATTTCAATCACTTAGCGTCTGTTTCCTTTGGACTCCCTCGTGCATCGAATCCAAGTAGAGGTCATGCGAGGATCGATGAACGTGTTTGTGAACCAACTCAAAGAGATTGCGAATTCGGTCAAACAAAACAAAAGGCTTCAGAAGCGCGTCGGTTGGGGACTGGCAGTTTTCCTCATCCTCCAGGTTTATTTCGTACGCGAACTGATTGCGGCCGAGCTGCTTTTCGGGCTGCTGTTTGCGTTCATGCTGCTGCTGGCTGGAATCTTCTACGTCGTCGGCACGATCGGCGAACGCAGCCTTGATTGGGCCGAGATGGGGGTTCGTGTCGCGGGGACTTCAGCGCGCCGCGGCTACGCCGCCGTCGAAGAGATCAGTAAAAGACCATTCCGCCATCCACATTCAGAGTCTGCCCAGTAATCGCGCTGGACTGACTCGAAACCAAGAACAGGGCTGCGGACGCCACCTCATCCACCGTCTGCGGCCTTCCCTGCAAGGTTCCTTCGATCATTCGATTCAGCACCTCGTCGCCGCTGGATCCGAAATGCGCAGCGAATTCACGGTTTAAGTCCTTTGACATCTTCGTTTCCGTGACGGGTCCCGGGCAGATCGCGTTGACGCGGACGCCCTTGCGAGCGCCTTCCGCAGCGAGCGTGCGCGTGAGCCCGCCGAGGCCTGCCTTCGACGCTGCGTACGTGCTGCCGAGCGGATAGGCGGCTTTGGCGCCGACCGTTGAGATGTTTACGATAGCGCCAGAGCCGCGCTCGTACATCTCGGGCAGTACCAGGCGCGCCAGAAGAAACGGGGCGCGCAGATTCACAGCCAGTACCTCGTCCCATTCGCGCGCGCTGATTTTCTCCACGGGCCGCACCGGCCCGAAGACGCCAGCGTTGTTGATGAGGATGTTGATAGCGCCGAAGGCGTCGCGCGCCGCACGCACAATTTTTTCGCAATCCGCTTCCAGGGCGACGTCCGCCGAAACGGCCGCCGCGCGGCCCCCAGCGGATCGAATCTCCGCCACCACCTGTTTGAGTTCGTCTTCGCTGCGCGCGGTGACGAATACTGCCGCCCCCTCGGCCGCGAATTTCCGTGCGATGGCCCGGCCGATTCCGCGTCCTCCGCCGGTCACGATGGCGACTTGTCCCTTGAGCAGCATGTTCTCTCCCTCAGAATGAGTTTGAGAGGATAACATCGCCCGGCGGAATTTGCCGAATCGCCGGGCGCGACCGCGGCTGCTCATTGACTCGGCTGCGGGCAGGGAATAGGATGCGGCACGGCGTTTCCCTCAGAGAGGAACTAATGATGGCGAAGAATGTCGAGTTGCTGGGTTCGTACTGGACGCTCGCGGGCGCGGCGGAGCCTCACACCGACCGGGAATACAGCCCGTTTGATTTCAAAGACCGCGCCGCAGCCGCGGCGCGTGCGGGCTTTAAGGGCATCGGCATCTGGCATGCGGACCTCGCGCACATTCTTCAGAAGTACAACTTGAAAGAGATGAAGAAGGTGCTCGACGACAACGGCATCAAGCACGTCGAGCTGGAATTCCTCACCGGCTGGTTCCTGGACGGCGAGGTAAAGAAGGAGTCCGACGCCATGAAGAAAATGCTGCTCACGGCGGCCGAGGCGTTGGGCGCGCGTCACGTCAAGGTTGGGAACTTTGAAAAGACCACATGCTCGATGCCCCGCATGATCGAGGCCTTCGCCGCGCTGTGCACGGATGGGGCGAATCACGGCACCAAGATCGTTTTCGAGATGATGCCTTTCTGCGATATCGACTCGGTCGAGAAGGCGCTCCAACTGGTGGATGGCGCGGGCGCGAAGAACGGCGGAATCTGCTTCGATTTGTGGCACATCACGAAGCTGAAGATTCCGTACGAGAAGGTGGCGCGGGTGCCGCTGAAATACATGCTGGCCGTCGAGATCAACGACGGGACGCACGAGTGCCCGTGGAGCCTGCACGAGGACACGGTGAACCACCGGCTGTTCTGCGGCGACGGCGAATTCGACGTTAAGGACTTCGTCAGGCGGGTGCTGAAGGCGGGCTACGATGGGCCGTGGGGTATTGAGGTGCTGAACGCGGAGTGGAGGAAGAAGTCGCTCAACGAACTGGTGACCAAGGCATTCCAGTCGACGAGCGCGCAGTTTTAGTAGGCACAATGTCGGCGAGAGCCCTGATCGTTCTGACTGCGATCCCCTTCGTCGTTATTCTCGTTTTTCTTTTCGTGCCGTATCTATCGCGCCAGCCATGGACGCCGCTGCGGATCGCGGGCGCGGTGATCGCCATCGCCGGCTACTCCCTCGTGGCCACGGCGCGTGTGCAACTGGGCAAGTCATTTGCCGTGACGCCGCAGGCAAAAGAGCTCGTCACCCACGGTTTCTACTCGCGAATTCGCAATCCGATGTACGTATTCGTAGATGTGACGATCTTCGGATTGATACTTGCCGTGAACCTGCCCTGGCTATTGCTGTTTCTTGTGGTGTGGATTGGCTTACAGGCGCGTCAGGCGGGGAAGGAAGCAGAGGCTTTGCAGGAAAAATTCGGGCAGACGTACTTGGAGTATCGAAAGCAGACCTGGTTTTGATTGCCCGCGAACCGCGCTCGCGGCAGAAAAAGAAAGACGCGCCGAGACCGCGCGTCAGCGGTCTTCCGTCGGACCGCCTCCAAACATGACTAGCTCTTCACCGTTCGGGCGCTTTCCGCTCAGGAAGCTTCCGCCCTTCGAGCCGTCCTTGAGGCCGAAGTAGGTGACGGTGATCTGGTCGCCGGGTTTCAGCGTGTTTCTGGTCCATCCGCGACGGCCGAGGAAGTTCGGGCTCATTCCTTCGAAGCCCCATGTATCGACGCCACCCTTGTCGTTGGGCACGTCAAGCCAGACCCACGTGTGAGGATTCGTCCACTCGAAGGTTTTCACGGTCCCCGTGACGGTTTTTCGAGCGGTCGTGTCGAATACTGCGAATCCATGGTGCGCGGCCGCCGTGCCTGCCGTCACGATCAGTCCCGCCGACAAGATTACTAATAGCACCGCTCGCTTCAAGATCGTCTTCATGTGCGTTCGAAGCCTCCGCGTATCGCGTCCGGCGATCCTATTGCGGCTTGGACGCGGTGCCGCCCGGCGGGGTCAGGTTGATGCCCGCTTTGCCGTTCCTGTCCACGAAGTTCCGGTTGTTCTGCTCGCAGATGTACTCCGCGATGGTCCAACTGCGATGGCGCTTCAAGATTCTGCTCGTGGTGTTAGGCGCCGTGAGAGCCTCGGGATCGGTGATCGTCGTTTCGATCACCATCGTGTCGGGATCGGCAAGGCGGAAGCGCTCGAGGATTCGCATTTTGTCGCTGTGCGGAGTTCTTGGTTCGAGCTCCGTGAGCGGCGAGAAACCCACCGACTCAGCCACGAGCGTATTTCCCTCCCAGTGGCCGATCGACGTGCCGAAAAAACTCGGATCAGGGTCGGAGGGCAGCGGACGGCCGTCGGTGTAGATATGACGAACCTGCGAATAGGCCTCGATCACGATCGTCACCTGGCCGGGAGTGAGCAGAAACTCCAAGGGATAGGGCTGCGCCATGATGCCCGGCATACCGGGCGGCAAGCAGTTTGCGGACTGGTTGTCGTCCGGGGCGTCCGTCTGCAATTGCTTTTTCTTGGCTGCGTATTCCGGCGTCAGCGACAGCGGCGCGGGCCGGCCCAGCGGCGGGACGCCGACGGCGGGGTTCGTGATGGGCGGCCCACCCATGCGAACCTCCCAGACGCCGGTGAAGTCCGGAAGTTTGGCGAGCGCGGCCCAATCCGCGGGCGTCGGAGCCGGGCGCTTGAAGTCCTGGGCAGCGGTGGCGAAAACGAACGCTGCCCAGGCCAGCGCAGCGACGATGAATCCCCAGAGATTCTTCTTTGCGCGCCGCATCAATTGCGATCCGCCGTAACGCATAAGGGTCGTCCTAGACAGCCGTGGCTTGCATTGCGAGCACGGACTTGACGGCCGCGACGATCTTTTCTTCGCTCGGCAGGACGTAGCGCTCAAGCGTCTCGCTGTAGGGAACGGATGTGTCGAGCGCGGTGACCAATTTCACGGGCGCCTTCAGATACTTGAATCCGTGGTCGGCTATTTCACCGGCGATCACGATCGCAGCCGACGCGTGGCGCGGCGCTTGATCGACCAGAACGAGCCGCCCCGTCTTCTTTACGGACTTCACGATCGTGTCCACGTCGAGCGGCGCGACTGTGCGCGGGTCGATCACCTCGGCGCTGATCCCTTCCTTCGCGAGCATTTCGGCGGCGGCCAGCGATTTCTTCACCATCCACGCGGTGGCCACGATGGTCACGTCGGTCCCGGCGCGCTTCACGTCCGCGACTCCGAACGGTACGAGGTAATCGCCGTCCGGCACGGGGCTCTTGTCGAGCATCAGCATGTAGTGGTGCAGATAGACGACCGGATTGTCGTCGCGGATGGCTGATTTCATCAGGCCCAGCGCGTCCGCAGCGTTTGAAGGAATGGCCACCTTGAGGCCGGGGATACCCATCATCGAGCCGTAAATACAATTGGAATGCTGGCCGGCCCACCCGGCGGCGAATCCAAAGCCCGCTTTGAAAACGCAGGGCACCTTCACCTGGCCGCCCGACATGTAGCGGAGCCGCGGCGCCTCGTTGATCACCTCGTCGAAAGCGACGAGCATGAACTCGCTCATGTAAAGCTCGACGATTGGCCGCAGGCCCGACATGGCCGCGCCGACGGCGATTCCGAGCTCGGCGGTTTCCGAGATCGGAGTAATCCGCACGCGGTCCCTGCCAAATTTTCGGACGAACGGATCGCGGTCGGTCATCGCCATGTTCTGACCGTAGAACACGACGTTCGGATCGCGCTGCATCTCTTCGGTGATCGCGACGGCGATCGCTTCGGCGAACATCATTTCGCGCGGCATATTGTGCCTCCTTCGAACTCTAGGCTATGCGTAAACGTACTTGACGGCTTCTTCGCCCGCGGGTAGCGGGCTGGCCAAAGCGAATTTCACGACCTCTTCCATCTCGGCCTTCACGCCGTCCTCGATCTTCTTGGCGTCGGCTTGCGCAAATGTCCCGTTGCCGATGAGCTTCGCGCGGAATTTCTTGATCGGATCATTCGCTTTGGCCGCTTCGAACTCAGCCTTGTTGCCGTAAACCTCGATGGCCTCGTGCTCCTGGAATTGTGTCGGCACGGGCGGGACGGTGATCGCATTGCCGTGCGGGCTCAGGCGATAGAACTTCGATTCGATCAGGCTCGGGCCCTGTCCGGCGCGGGCGCGGTCGGCCGCAGTTGATACCACGTCGTACACGGCGAGTGGGTCGGTTCCATCGACCGTGATACCCGGAATACTGAACGCTTTCGCCTTCTGCGAGAGCGGATCGCCCGCGATGGCGTTGGCGTCCTCCAGGCTGACGTGCGTGTAGGCCTGGTAAGAGTTGTTTTCGAGAATGAAGACGACGGGCAGCTTCCAGACAGCCGCGAGATTGAGCGTTTCGTAGAACGCGCCCTGCTTGGACGAGCCGTCGCCGAAGAAGGAATAAACCACTTGGCCGGTCTTTTTCACTTGCGCCGCATAGGCGGCCCCGGCCGCATGGGCGATGCCCTGGCCGATGATTCCCGACGCGGTCGGAAAATGGTGCGCCGGATCGGCGAGGTGCATCGAGCCGCCGAAGCCTTTGCACACGCCGTCGCTGCGCTGGTAGATCTCAGCCATCAGCTTACCCGCAGGAGTGCCGAGTACGAGCGGGTAGCCGTGGCAGCGGTAGCTCGGCATCACGAGGTCCTCTTCGTGGCGCGTGGCGAGACATCCAACGATGCTCGCTTCGGCGCCGTCGCCGAGGTGCGCGTGGCCGCGGATCACTCCGGGATGTTCGACGAACGTGCGCTTGACGCGCTCCTCGAATTCGCGGATGCGGCACATCTGCGTGTACATCCAGATGAGGCGCTCTTTTGAGAGCTGGCTCGAAGTTGGCATGGCTGATCCCTCCCGCTTTCCGATCCTTTGGCGGTCCGCTAAAAAACTCTCGCGGTGGAAGGGCGGGGTTTCAACCCCGCCACAATCCGCGATCCTCTTCAGGGGTTTCAACCCCGGAAGCTACGGCCTGAATCTCTCAACAAGGTGCTAGGATGCCGGCAGAGCGTCTCCCGGCTTTCCGATGTAGCCGAGCAGACCGCCGACTTCGACTTCGGCCGGCTCCCGAATCATGATCTTGAGAAGCACGCCTTCCACCGGCGCATCCAGTTCGTAGCTCACTTTTTCCGTTTCGAGCTCGACGACGGGCTCGCCCTGCTTGAGCGGGTCGCCCTCATTCTTGAGCCACTTCACGATGGTGACCTTCGTCGTGTTCATCCCGCCTGTCTTAGGCACCACAAGATTCGTTACGATGGCAGATTCCTTCCCCGGTCACAGCTTCACGGGCCGAGAGGTCGAACCCGTCTGGATTCGCACTGATTCGATAAAGACGACTCGTGAGTTGCAGATTGTCTCGCGCGGGCGTGCCCACGGCAACGGATTTCTTAACGCAATCCCAGCGGGATGTCAACTCAGCGCCGAAACTAGGGGGATTTCTACCAATTGCGCGCAAACGCGGGAGGGACGAGCGACCTGCGTAGAAAGGTCAACGGCACAGCGAGGATTCCGGACGAGGGAAGCAAGATCGAAGCACACGCTACACGGTAATCAAACGAAGCGGCGCGACTCCGACGTCCCGCCCGAAGCGTGGCGGACGGGACGCACTCTTCGCTTTGCTATGTTCGTTCGTCGCGTGAAAGGACGGTGCTAGTTGTTGTCGGGATGAGAATGACGCCAATTCCAGTACTGCGACTGCTCCTTCTTGTTTGCCGTCGAGAATTCGTGAGACTTCTTGTGATTGTTCGTGAGATAGACTCCCCACGCGCGGTTCTCGTTGTCATCCCAATTGTGATAATCCTTGTGGTCCTTGTCGTAGACTCGGACCTGAACGCTGGCGTCTTGCGGCCTGGCGGCCATGGTCACCACGGGTGCCGCAAGAAACGCAGTCAGGAATAGCGAAGCGATGTAACGGTGTGCACGATGCATTGTGAAACCCTCCCAATTCGGCATTTCCGCCCTGGAAATCGCGGTACTCAGCACTTTGCACCGACAATCGACGATTTCCTGTCACATTCGACACACCTGCGGTATCGCGCTCTGGAGACGCGCTGCCCGGAAACTGAGTGACGGCGATTGGATTGTTGGTTCCGGATCCCATCCCGCCCGATCAGGATTGACCCGGTGAGGTCGATCGAGTCGGCTTTGGGCGCCCTTTGATGTCGTCGTACAGGAATATCGAGAGCACCACGAGCACCCAGACCGGAAAAACTCCCATGCCGGGGATTGCCTCCGCAATGAGGCCCGGCAAGATAGCCCACCGGCGGCCGAGAACGAGGTAGAGGAGGACGGCCGTGGCGAGGTCGAGCGCCCATTGCACCGGCGGGAAAAGCTCAACCCAGAACGCAATCAGATCCGACGCTGCCGCGAGCGCCAAAGCCACCGCCAAGCGAATCCAGGAGGCGCGACTCCGGCCGGAAAGCGTCTTCACTGCTTTTGCCTGCAAGGGCGCTTCGCTTGGAACCGGGACGATGCCGGACGTTTTCCCAACCATGATTTCATACTGCCATGTTCACTTGAGAGGTTGCAACGAACGCTCGGGCGAATCGAGACCGCTGGGTAGCCGCATGAAACTCGTGTAGAATGCCGCCGTTTCCGTGATTTGTAAGGGAATGAGGGAGAGTGAACATGGACCTGATACCCATGGTGCTTCTGGTCCTCGGTGCCATCGTAGTCTTCTTCGTGTTGAGCGTCGTCCTGGGCTCCTTCTTCACTGTGGAGACAGCGCAGGTGGCCATCGTCCAGCGCCTGGGAAAGTTCGCGCGCGTGGCCGGCCCCGGCTTGAACTGGAAGACGCCGTATCTGGAGACTGTTGTTCAGCGAATGAGCATGAAGGTGCAGCAATTCGAGGTTCAGGTCGAGACGAAGACCCAGGACAACGTCTTCGTTCAAATTCCCGTCTCGATTCAGTACAAAGTGATACCGGACGCCGTCGAATCCGCGTTTTACAAATTGTCCGACCCGGTGAAGCAGATCGAATCGATGGTTTACAACGTGGTGCTGGGACATGTTCCGAAAATGAAGCTGGATGACACTTTCCTGAACCAGGCGGACATTGCGAGCGACTTGAGAGACAACCTCGACGCGTCGATGAAGGAGTACGGCTATTCGATCGTCAAAGTGCTGATCTCCGACATCGTCCCCGACCAGAAGGTGAAGGCCGCGATGAACGACATCAACGCCGCGGCGCGCGAGCGGGAGGCGACGGTTTCCCGCGCCGAGACGAACAAGCTGCTCCTCGTCAAGCAGGCGGAGGCAGAGGCCGAATCGAAGCGGCTGCAAGGCGAAGGCATCGCGAATCAGCGCAAGGCGATCATCTCCGGCCTGAAGGACTCGGTTGAGGACTTCGCGAAAACCGTGCCGGGTTCGACGCCGCAGGACGTGATGCAACTCGTCCTGATGACGCAATACTTCGACACGCTGAAGGACATCGCGGCGAACGATCACAGCAACACGATCTTGATCCCGCATACGCCGAACATGCTCACGGATTTGTTCAGTCAGATTCGGAACGCAATCATCACGGGCACGGAGCTAACGAGGCAACCTGTGGTCACTCCCCCCGGCACAACGCCGATCCAAAGATGAGGATGCTCGTTGATTTCCGGATGGTTCGGCTGCTTGTCGCGAGTCTGATCGCGTCAAGCGCACTGCTCGCTCATCCGACGGCAGCTCAGGTCGGTGCGGCTGCTTCGCCCAACGCGCCCGCGCCGACGGCGGTGACTGCCGCCACGCCGGTGCCCGCGGATCAACTCGTGAATCGTTGCCCGGCGGACGTGAAGCCGGCGGCGGCGAACGCTCCCGCATGGACCGGATGGGGCGCGAATCCCGCCAACTGGCGCTACCAAACCTCCCTGCAAGCCGGAATTTCCGCGGCGAACGTGCCGCAGCTCAAGCTGAAATGGGCCTTCGGGATTCCGAACGTTAGGATCGTGCGCTCGCAGCCCGCGATTTTCCGCGGCCGCGTGTACGTGAGTGGCAACGATGGCAGCGTTCACGCGCTCAATGTTGCGAGCGGCTGTACATTTTGGACCACGACCACGCCGAAGGCTGTGCGCTCCGGGATGGCGATCGGGAAATCCGGCTTCGGGGACGCGGTCTTTTTCGGGGACGCGAGCGGTGCCGTGTATGCGCTGGACGCCGATTCCGGAAAGCTGCTCTGGCGCACGCAGTCAGACGATCACCCCAACGCCACGATCACCGGCACGCCGAATTACTACCAGGGGCGCCTTTACGTTCCCGTGTCATCAGGTGAAGAGCAGGCCCGCAGGCGTCCCGAGTACGATTGCTGCACGTTTCGAGGCAGTGTGGTTGCCATCGATACCGCGACGGGGAAAAAAGTCTGGCAAGCATACATGGCGGCCGAGACGCCATCGGCCCGCGGCAAAACGAAAGAAGGGCATACGATTTTCGCGCCCTCCGGGATGGCGATTTGGTCCGCGCCGACGATTGACGTTGCCAAAAGGCGCATCTACGTTGGCACGGGAGACAACTACTCCGAGCCGGGTACAGAGACCAGCGATGCCGTCGTCGCTCTCGATCTGAAGACCGGCAAAATGCTCTGGTCCACACAGTTCCACAAGGAAGACATTTTCAAGATTGAATGCGGCGGAGTGGCCAGCGCCAACTGTGGCGAGCCGACCGTTCCCGAATTCGACATCGGCGCGTCGCCGATCCTGGTGGCGCTGCCCCACGGGAAACGTGTTCTGCTTCTCGGCCAGAAGAGCGGACTCGTGTACGGCGTCGATCCCGACGCGCGCGGGAAACTTCTGTGGCACGCCCGCGCGGGAGTCGGCGGCCTGCTCGGCGGAGTGCAGTGGGGCCCAGCGACTGACGGCGCGAACGTGTACGTCGCGGTTTCTGATCTCGCATTCGAAGGCCGCGCGCCCGATCCAACGAAAGGCGGCGGCATTTCGGCGTATCGCGTGAGCGACGGAAAGTTGCTCTGGAAGACGCCGCCACCGGGTTGCGGTGACCGTCGCCCGTGCAGTCCCGCGCAGTCTCAAGCGGTGACGGCGATCCCCGGCGCTATCTTTTCAGGCTCGATCGACGGACATCTGCGGGCATACGCCGCTGCCGACGGCAAGATCATCTGGGATTTCGACACGGCCCGCTCGTTTGACGCCGTCAACGGTGTGGCGGCGAAGGGAGGCTCGCTCGACGTCGGCGGCCCGGTGGTTGCGGGCGGCATGATGTTCGTGGTGTCCGGCTATCCGGGATTCGGCGCGATGCCCGGCAACGTGCTGTTGGCTTTCGGCAAAGAGTGAGAGCGTCTCTCGCAGCGCGCCCAAGTTCAATAACCTTGTCAGTCCGGGCGCCCCAAGGCTGGTCGCAGGCCGCACAAAAGTCCGTGGCATTCGCGGCGAAGAGTTTTGCTCGGATGGAATTCTTCCACAGGAACGCACGCTTGACAATTCATCCACCGTCTACAAGCATGGTCGCGATGGATGATTTCGCCAAAGTCGGCGCACGGTTCGGCGGCTCAGCAAAAGCGGCTGCCACAGCCCATTTGCGCGTCGCCTTACTCGACACACCCTGCCGAGTAGATTTCGATCTAACTCATAGAAAACAAACGATGAGGGTACACTCTACTCGACACACTTTTCGAGGGATCATGTGCGCCGAAAATGCACCTAGGTTCTCTTGTGCTTTCATCGTCCTGATGATTTCCATCGGGAAGACTCGAGGCTTTTGCGGCGTGGCTCGAGAACCCAAAACGACACAAACGAATAGCGAACGAGGTGGCAGGGAAGCAACGCTTCAGGTAATATTACGGTAGTTTTTCGGAGAGAACCTTGACGCTGACCAACATTCAGGGAACGACGAACGGAGCCAAGACTCTCGTGCGCGTGCGGCCGCGGGGATTCTGCGCGGGCGTGGTCCGCGCAGTGGACATCGTGGAGCTCGCGCTCGAAGCGTACGGGCGGCCGGTGTACGTGCATCATGAGATCGTGCACAACCGCTATGTGGTCGATCAGCTGCGGCAGCGCGGAGCGATTTTCGTCGAATCGATTGGGGAAGTACCGGTCGGCGCAGTGCTGGTCTTCAGCGCGCACGGCGTGCCGCCGCGCGTGCGGAGCGAGGCCAAGGAGCGCGAGCTGCGCGTAATCGATGCGACCTGCCCGCTCGTGACGAAGGTGCATCTTGAGGCGCTGAAATTCGCGCGCGAGGGCCGGACCCTGATTCTGATCGGCCATCGCGATCACCAGGAGATTGTCGGGACGTCGGGCGAGGCTCCCGATCAGACGGTCGTGGTCGGCAGCGTCAAGGAAGTGGACGATTTGAAGGTGCCCGATCCGTCGAGGCTGGCTTTTCTGACGCAAACGACGCTTTCGCTCTACGATACGCAGGAAATCGTGGCGCGGCTGCGGCAGCGGTTTCCGTCCATTGTCGGACCTGCGTCCGACGATATCTGCTACGCCACGCAGAACCGGCAGGAAGCGGTCGAGGCGCTGACGCGGGAAGTGGAATTGATCCTGGTCGTCGGCTCGGCGAACAGCTCGAATTCGAACCGGCTCGTGGAAGTGGCGCAGCGCGCAGGCGTGGCGGCACGGTTGATCGAAGATGCGAACGACATCGACGCGGCATCGCTCGATGCGGTGAAGACTCTCGGCCTGACGGCGGGAGCATCGGCCCCGGAAATTCTGGTCGAGCAGGTGAGCCAAAGGCTTTCGGCATTCGGATTCACGAACCACCGCGATCTGGATTTGATTCGCGAGGACGTGCGGTTCACCCTTCCGGCGGAGCTTGCCGCCAAACTGGGCCGGGCCGCGAATTGAGATTTCGGCCTTCACCTAGAGGCATCAAACCAACTGCAAGGAGCCTGTGAGTGGCGGTCAAAATCGTCCGCCAACCGAACAAGATTGCCCTTCTGGGAGCGCCCACGAGTGCGGCCGCGATGTCAGCGGGACACGAGGGCGCGCCTGCTGCGTTGCGCGCCGCGGGATTGATCGAGCGGCTCCGCTCGATTGGATTCGAAGTCTCCGATTTTGGCGATGATCCTACCCAGCTGTACCAGCCAGATGAAGAAAGCCCCCGCGCAAGAAACGTCTCGCGCGTGCTCGCGGTGCTCGAAGCGCTGAAGCCGCGCGTCGAGCAGGCGGTGAAGTCCGGGGCGCTGCCGGTCATCTTGAGCGGCGATTGTTCCGTGGTGCTCGCGACGATCGCAGGCGCGCGCCGCTATTTCCGCCACGTCAGCCTGATTTATATGGATCGCGACGCCGATTTGAATACTCCCGCGACAACCTCGTCGGGCAGCGTTGACGGAATGGTGATTTCTCATGTGATCGGGCAAGGCGCCGCCGAGCTGGTAAGGTTCTGGGGCGAACCGCCGCTGGTGCGGGAGCCGGATCTGGCGCTGTTCGGCGTGGATCGCCTCGACCCTGCCGAAGAGGAAGCATTACGCCGCGCGCCGCTTCGCGTTTATCTCGCCGCCGACATTCAACGCAAGGGTGGTGCTGCCGCAGCCGAGGCGGCGATCGAGCGCGTCCACGGCAATGGCCACGAATTCGTCCTGCACTTCGACGTGGATGTGATCGCGGATTTTCAAGCGACGAACAATCCCGGCACGAGTGGACTGCGTCTCGAGGAAGTGCGCGCGGCGCTTGGCGTGTTCGCGAAGCAGAAGCACCTCGCGGCGATCGACGTGTCTGCCTACAATCCGGCGAAGGATTCTGACGGAAGCGGGGCGAAGTTGATCGTCGATCTGCTGGCGGACGTATTGACCGAACGTCTCGCAGCATTGCAGCCTGCCGCGCCAGCCGAGCCCGTGGCCGTAGCGGATGTTGCACCGCCCGACTCGCCGGGCGTTCCCTCGGCGACAACTCCTGCGTCGTCGGCAAGCGAAACTGCGCTGCCCCCCGCGGCGCCGGGAGAAGCGTGGTCATCGGAGTCTCTTGAAGGCGAAGCCGAACCTGCCGAACCAGATTCCGAATCGCCTGCCAGCGGGCAGCCGGAAACCTCGGGCGAAGCGGAAGATTCTCATTCCTGAAAATCCCCCGCGCCATCGGACCCTCATGTCTGGATCAGCCAATCCACTGAAATCTCATCCCGAGGTGATCATATTCGACGTGGACGGCGTCCTGGTGGACGTGCGGGGATCGTTTCACCGCACCGTGCTCGAGACGGTCCGATTTTTTACGGGCAAGCGCGTGACCCGGAAGGAACTGCAACGCTGGAAGAATCAATCGGGCTTCAACGACGATTGGAAACTTTCGACCGCGTGGGTGCAGTCGCTTGGCGGAAAATTTGAGTACGACGAAGTGAAGCGCAAGTTCGTGGAGCTGTATTGGGGCCGCGATGGTCAGGGCAATGTTTCACGCGAAAAGTGGCTGCTGCCGCGTGGGAGCTTGCGGCGATTGGCGAGCCACGCCGAGCTGGCGCTGTTTACCGGGCGCGTCCGGCTGGAGACGGATTACACGCTCGACCGTTGCCGCGTCCGCGAGTTTTTCCAGCGCATCGTCACGGTGGAAGACGTCCAGAAGTCAAAGCCCGATCCCGAAGGCTTGCTTACAATACTAAGCGGGCGCGATCCGAGCACAGCCATCTATTTAGGCGACAACGTCGACGACGCGATCGCCGCCAAGGCCGCACGGATTCCATTTGTGGGCATCCTGCCACGAGACAGCGAAGCGCACCGGCTGCGCCGCGGGTTGCTCCAGAAGCACGGAGCCAGAGCGATCCTCGGCGACGTTCGCGAATTCGAGGCCTGGCTCAAGCGCTTCGGCCGGGGCTAAACCTCCTTCCCATCAAGGGCGTAGGACTGTCCATTAGTACCAAACAGGACACCAGTACCATTGCCCAAGCCGGGCCTGACCCTCATATTTTCTAGACGGCGGGGGTTTCGCCTCACGGGTTATGGCTGACCATAACAACACGCGCGCGACTGCTGCACGCGCCTTTGTGCGCAGCCTGAACATTCTGCTTAAGTTCGCCCGGATGTATGACTTCGGCCATCCCCGAACATCCAAACAGTACGACATCGCGTGGAGCGAACTGCGCACGGCGTTGGGCACAGAAGACGAATCGGGCATGCTGCTCGCTGTTTCGGGTGACCAACTCCTGCTGGATGGCACGCCTCTGGATTCGGCTGCGGCCGAGAAGAGCTTTGCGCGCATGCTGTCAGCGGCGGGCATCGCGAGTATTCACTTTTCGCCGAAATTGACGCACGCCAGCCTCTCGCGCTTCGTGAGAGCCTTCCCAACGAACTCCAGCGCTAAATCCACACAGCTCGCGGAACAGCTGAAAGCCGCGCTCCAAGGCGACCCGCACATTCATGTCAACGAAGTGTGCTTTGTGCCGGCGGATTCGGCTGTCGCAAAGTCAACAGTCGCGGCCCAACTGGCGGCCCGCACGCTGGGAATGAATCCCGAGCAGACAGACCAGCTTTTCAACGACCCCGGGAAACTTTTGCAACTCATCGTCGCGGCGGAAGGCACCAAGGGCGGCAGTGGCGGCCCCGGCGGTCCGGGAGGCGGATCGGGCGGAGGCTCCGGCGGCGGAACGGGGAGCGGGAACGGCCCCGGCTATTACGGGAGCGGAGGGTCGGGTGAGGTCTCGGGAAACTCGGGATCGGGCGGCACGGGCGGACAAGGCGGTGGGTCGGCTGTCGAAGGGCCGGTCGGCGCCGTGTATGGTTCGGGCGCACCCGGAGGCGGAGGGTCAGGTTGGAACATCGTCGGCGGTGGATCGGGCGGCGGAACTCCTCTCGCCCCGAGCGCCGGAGGATTCTGGTTGAAGGGAGACGCGGCGGAATCGGCTCCCGGCGGGGGAGGTGGAGCGGCTGTTCCGGGCGCTAATCTGAGTGGCCCAGCTGCCGGTGTAGGTGGCGGCGGAAGCGGCTCAGGAACAGGCGGCGCTTCAGGATCGGGAACGGGCACAGGCGCAGGAACAGGTGCCGGAGGCGGTTCCGGCTCGCGAGGCTGGCAGGCCATGACCGGGGTATCGGATTCGGGTCCTGCATCACGCTGGACCAGCGCGTCGTCTGGAATTCGCGGCAGCCGGTCGGCGCGTGGAGGCCCCGGTTCGATGGCCGTCGAGACGGGCTTGATGACCTTGCAAGGGGACGAGTTGCAGGGGATTCTGCAAGTCCTCGCGCAGATCGCGCGCACCAGCGACGCCACGAAGGAAAAGCTGGACCCGGGCTCGTTTCAATCGCGGCTTTCAACTTTGCCGCGCCGGGCGCGATTTACCGTAAGCCAGGCGCTGTCGGCACTGGCGGCACAAGCACCCTCGGAGACCTCCGATAAGCCCACGCTGCTGAAGCTGGCCGAGCACATCGCGGTTCGGTTCGCGCTTGAAAGCTACGATCGCGGCGACGTGAAAGTGAATGCCGTGCGGCAGATGCTGGACGAGATGAACTCGGAACTTGACGGCCTGCGAAAAATCCTGGGTGTGTACGAAGAGAAAATGACGCGCGCCGGGATGCACGTGCAATCGCATATGGAGATGCTCGCGCAGGAATTCTGGGCGCAAGTGCCGGAAGAGAAGAAGAAGAGCGTGCTCGCATCCGAGGACGCGTGGTGCGTGCCGCCTGTGCGCGTGCGGGAATACGTCAGCGCGCTCGCGGCTCGCGGAGAAACAGCGGAGGTAGAGAAAGTCCTCCGCGACTATGCGAGCGGCATCAAGAGCAAGAACCCCGAAGCGCGGCGGCAAACGGCCATGGGCTTGGCCGAGCTTGCGTCGCTCTATGCGAAGGCGGACGAAAAACTCTTTGTCGAAACCATTCGTGAAGTTGGCCTGGAGTTAGCCGGAGAGAAGGATCCCGAACTACAGAGCCTGGTGGGCGCCGCGTTCGTGCGACTGTCGCAAGAGGCGACGAATATCCGGTCGTACCCGGCGATCCAGCGTTCCGTTGAACTGGTCGAATACATCGAGTCGGAACGGCCGGGATCCGCGAAAAGCTTGAGGCCGAGGATTGCGGTCGAGAATCGCTTGCCGGAGTTCATAGAAGAAGCGCTGCGCACCGGGAATGTGCCGTCTGGGCTGAAGGACCTGTTGCGGCGGATGCCGCAGCCGGCGGCCGAACATGTCGCCGGGCGCTACAGCCGCGTCGGATTCCGCGAGGATTGCGAACTGCTGCTCTCCATGATGGAAGTGCTCGGGCCGGAAGGTCTCGACCACCTCCGCGTCCAGCTGCGGGAAGGCACGCCGAGCCAGGCGATTGACACGATCGGAATTCTTGCGCGAATGGATCTTGAGACCGTCGAGCGAGTTCTACCGGAGCGGATGAAGGAGTGGAAGCGGACGGCTCACGACCGCATCGTACGGCAAATCGCGGCAAGCGGGTCGCCGGACCGTGGGCGTTTGCTGCTCCAGCTTTTCGACATCATGGATTCCTTGATTCGCCCTCTGGCCGTCGATGAAATCGGCATGAGCGGTGAAAAATCGGCGGATATGCGCCTGCTGCGCATCGCGGAAGGCGATCTCCCGAAGGGCTCGACGGACTACCTGCGCTTGAAGGCGATAGAGGCGCTGGGACGGCTTCGCACGTCGGGCGCCGAGGCGATCCTGCGAAAAGTGGCCGAGGCGCGCAAGGCGTGGCGCTGGGCGCATCCCTCCGAACTGCGCATCGTGGCGGCACAGGCAATGGAGAAGATCGATGCCGAGTGGGCGCGCAGCTTCATCCCGAAGAGCGGGTTGAGCGTTGCGGATTTTTCAATCGAGCTGCTCGACAGCGATCCGAATTCGTCGGCCATCCGCCAGCGGCGCTATCCGCGCTTGCGGCTGGAGCGCGCGATGTCCGCTACGACCACCAATCTCAAAGAAAACTTCCCCATGGAGATTCCGGAGATGGCGCTGGGCGGCGGCGTTGCCGTTTGCGAGCAGACACTGCACCCGGGCAGCATCGTCGATATTCGCCTGAACGCCGGCGCGAAACCAGTCAAAGCACAGACGATCGTCCGCGACGCGAACACGCAGGCGCGGGCGTTTGAAGTGGTCGACATGGACCTGGAAGAGCGCGCCAAGCTGCGGAAGTTGCTTGTGCAGCTCGGAAGCACGCCAAAGCAGACTACCCCGCAAGAACGCAACCGCCGCGGTGGGCGCACGATTCCCACGGGCGGCGGCAATACCAACCAATAGGCGCTCTCTCGTTCTGTTTTTGCCAGTTACGCACGTTCCCGCTGAATCGGCGAATCCATGGTTTCTCTCCGCAACGAACCCAATCGACGCGCGGCGACAAACAGCGCAATCAGACTGAGCGCCGCCATCACCAAGAATTGTGGCGACTCGCTCAGCAGACCGAACCGCGCAATCGAAGCCAGGGCGGCGGTGATTCCGTACGACGCGAGGGCCACGCGCCTAGGCGACCAGCCGCGGGCGAGGAGCAAGTCGTTAGAAATTACCTCTTCAAGGTTTTTGACAAGCTCGGCGTCTCGACGCGTGTGGAGTTGGTCCTCTACTGTTATCAGGAACCGCAAACCCGGCTGTTGACGGCTCATCCCGACGAGCCTGGGCGAAAGACGGGCACCAAAGACGCTTGATTCCACAGCCCGGCTTTTCCGAATGATTGTCCTAGCGTTTTCAAATCAATAGTGGTGGAATGCCCGGCGGCGAACCCGCTGCAATCGAGCGGTTGTGTGCGGAGGTTATGGCGTGGACTCCGCAGTGAAAATATATCCCGGGGGACAAGAATGAAGCCGCAGAGAGCATTCATTCTCACATCTGTTGTCGTGGTTGGCCTTCTGGTGACCGCTTTCGCGCGACCATGGCACGTTCACGCGCAGGAGGCGCCAAAACAGGCAGCGCCCGAGATCACCACCGCGGCGTACACCGGCGCGCAGGCTGCGCAAGGCAAGGCTGCCTACGCGAAGAGCTGCGCATCGTGCCATGGCCAGGACCTGGGCGGGAGTGAATTCGCGAGCTCGTTGAAGGGCGCCGCATTCAACCAGAACTGGGCCGGGAAAACCGCCGGGGAGCTTTTCACCTACATCACGACGAAAATGCCGCCCGCCAATCCGGGAGAGCTCGGTGCAGAGGCCAATGCACAGATCATCGCCTATATCCTTCAAGGAAACGGAGTGCGGGCGAGCATTACGGCGGAGCTTCCGTCGGATGCAAAAGGGCTTGCGGCAATGATCCTGCCGCGAATCGCCCCGGGACAAAAAGCTGCTCCCATGATGCCGCTATCCCCGCTCGCTCCGCCGATTCCCGTGGTGACCCTGCCGAATCCACTGGCGAAGATCACGCCCGTCACGGATGAGCTGCTGCAAAATCCGCCGCCGAGCGACTGGTTGGTCTGGCGGCGAACGTACGATGACCACGGCTTCAGCCCGCTGAAACAGATCAACAAAAGTAACGTCGGCGATCTTCGAGTCGCATGGGCGTGGTCTTTGCCGAACGGGCAGAACGAGGCGACGCCTCTGGAACACGACGGCGTGCTGTTTGTGCACAGCTATAACGACCGCGTGCAGGCGCTGAACGCGGTCACCGGCGACCTGCTTTGGCAGTACTCGCGCCAACTGCCGAGCGACGCGCGCGCCAGCGTGAAGCGCAACCTCGCGATTTATCGCGATCGGTTGATCGTCCCCACTTCGGACGATCACGTCGTCGCGCTCGACGTCAAGACCGGCAACGTCATTTGGGATCAGGAAATCGCCGATTACAAGAAAGGCTGGCAGGTGACCGGAGGTCCGCTCGTGGCGAAGGGCAAGGTGATGCAGGGCGTCGCCGGCCAGGCGCCGGGGGGATGCGTGATCGTCGCTCTCGATTTCGAAACCGGCAAAGAAGCGTGGCGCTTCTACACAATCGCACGTCCCGGCGAGAATGGCGGTGAAAGCTGGAATGGCCTTCCGCTGGAAAAGCGCAACGGCGCGTCGGTTTGGACCGCCGGCAGCTACGATCCGCAGCTCAACCTCGCCTACTTCGGAGTCGGGCAGACGTACGACACCGGTCCGCTGCTCCACTCAATCAACCAGCCCGGAATCACGAACGACGGCCTGTACACCGACTGCACGCTGGCGTTCAATCCGGACACGGGCAAGCTCGTGTGGTATTTCCAGCACGTACACAATGACCAGTGGGACCTCGATTGGGCATTCGAGCAGCAGTTGATCAAACTTCCGGTCAACGGCGCGCTGCAAAAGCTCGTCGTCACCTCAGGGAAGATGGGCATCTACGAGGGCATGGACGCGGCGACCGGCAAGTACATTTTCTCGAAGGACCTCGGGATACAAAATGTGGTTACGTCGATTGATCCCAAGACCGGCGAGAAGACGATCAACCCCGAGGTCGTCGTGGGAGACGGGAAGGCTCACATGATTTGCCCGCACCCGGGCGGCGGCCGGAGCTGGATTGCCACTTCCTACAACGCCGAGACGAAGATGCTTTACATTCCGATGGTCGAGTCGTGCATGGACCTGATTCCGGCTCCCCCCGGCGAGCGCGGCAACCTCACATCGGGAGTGAACTGGTTCGTCCGGCCCCGGCCCGACACGGACGGCAAGTACGGCCGCGTGGAAGCGTTCAACCTGGAGACGAAGAAGGTTGTGTGGATCGATCGGCAGCGCGCGCCGCAGTCCACCGGCGTGCTCGCGACGGCTGGTGGCGTCGTCTTCGCGGGTTCGCTCGATCGCTTTCTCAAAGCATATGATGATTCGACGGGCGAGACGCTGTGGCAAGTGCGCATGAATGATGTTCCGAGCTCTTGCCCCATCACTTACAGCGTTAACGGAAAGCAATATGTCGCCGTCGTCGTCGGCAATGGCGGCGCGCAAACCGTTACTTTCCCGGTGCTCGTCCCGGAGATCCAGAACCCGCCCGATCACGGTGCAGCGATCTGGGTATTCGAGTTACCCGACAAGAAGCGGTGACATTCGCCTTGGTGTTTGGTATCCGTCTGCGCCCCGACGCGAATGGGTCCGGGCGGCCGGCGATGCCACGGGGTTTCGTTTCCACAGCTTGAATTGTACGTTCGCCACCTACCTCGCGCCTGTATTGATAAGATTGAGGTGGCGCTCCCCTTGCCCGGGTGGCGGAATGGCATACGCGGGGGACTTAAAATCCCCTGACGCTAACGCGTCGTGTGGGTTCGACCCCCACCCCGGGCACCAGATGGTTCTGGCGCTTTCCGGTGTATCATGGCGTGCAGATGGAAAATGGCCGCAAGGAGTTGAATCGTCCGATCACGTATTGGATCGGCGAAGGCGCCGGCTGGCTCCTGCAGCACGTCGTCACCGGTCTGGCCGCGACGGGCATCACGCCCAACATGTTCACGTTCTTCGCGCTGGGCGTGAACTCCGCCGCTGCGGCGCTGTTTGCGATGGGGCAGTTCCGGGCGGCCGCGGCCGCTCTTTTTTTCGCGGCTTTCCTCGACATGGTCGATGGGCAAGTGGCGCGGCGCGTTGGCCGCGTGACGGCCTTCGGCGCATTCCTCGATTCCACGCTCGACCGCTATTCCGACCTCGGGCTCTACATGGGGCTCGTTGTGTATTACACGCTGATTGGCCGGTCGTTCTATATGGTGCTGGCGGCCGTGGCGATGGCCAGCTCGTTCATGGTGAGCTATTCGCGCGCGCGTGCCGAGTCGCTGATCGCGATTTGCAAAGTGGGGTTCATGGAGCGGCCCGAGCGGCTCGTGCTGTTGATGATGGGTGGGGTTGCCAACCGAATGGCGCCGGCGCTCTGGGTGATCGCGACAATTTCGACACTCACGGTGATTCACCGCGTGGTGTACACCTGGCAGGAATTACGCGCCGGCCGCTCGCTTCCCGGGGCCAGCGTGCCTCAGCCGCTGTGATGTTTCTGATGTTTTCTCAGGGCTTCTTCCACTGGCGCGGCGACGATCGCGTGCACGCGTCGGCGTAACGCATCCACGTCTCCGCGCCCGACCCGCGAAGTGTCGATCGTGTCGTGCAGATAAACCGTGATTTTCCCGGAATGTAGCATCCAGTGGCCCGTGCGAAAAAACTCGTATGAGCCCACGATGCTCATCGGCACGATGGGAACCCCGAATTTCTGCGCCATGTTGAATATCCCTTTCTTGAATTCGCGCACGTGGCCGTTGCGCGTGCGGGAGCCCTCCGCGAATGCGATGAGGCTGACGCCGGAGTCGAGCGCGGCTTTGGCGCGCTGCGTCATGATTTTGAGGCTCTCGCGCGTCGGGGCGTCCGGCACGGCCACGTTCCCGAACCAGCCCATCATCCAGCCGTAAATCGGCAGCTTGAAGTGAGATTCGAGCTCGAAGCCGCGCACGAATTGAGGAATCGCCGAGTAGACTACAAATGGATCGAAGATGTTTACGTGGTTGCAGATGAATATGCTCGTGCGCTTAGGATCGAATCCGGGTGCCCGCCGGACTGCGAATCTCGCACCGGCCAGGCGAAGGATGTTGCGGAAAAAGATGCGCTGTGGCCGGTCGTTCTTGCGCGGATCTACGAGAAGGCCGAGAAACACCAGGGTCGTGCCGATCACCGCAAAATGGACTCCGCTTGCGGCCCAGAGAACCAGTGAGCGCGCGGTCAGCCAGGCCTTTTTCATACGATCACTTCCAACGCGGCGGGCAGAATCTCCACGGAGCGACATTGGAGACGCATCACTTCGCCATCCACGATCACGTTCACGGGCCCCTCGAGATCGAGCTCGATTCGCTCGACGGCGGCGCGAGAGGCCAGTGGGTGGTCGATGTGCGTACCTGTGAACAATCGAGGGAAGTTCCAAAGCAGCCGGAGCCGGCCGAGCGGAGACCAGCGCACGTACTCGATCCGTCCGCTCGCAGAATCCGCCTTTGGCGCGACCATCATGTTTCCGCCGGTAAACTTGCTGTTGCTGAATGCAAGGAAGAGGCACGGCCGCCGGTCCCATTCGACGGCGGCGTCCAGGCGGTGCGGAAACGCCATGTGCTTGAGCTTTGCGAGTCTGGCAAGAACGCCGAGAGTGTAACCTCGTGCTCCCCAGCGCTTGAATTTGCGGTTGGCCAGTTCGCCTGCGTCGGCCGCGAATCCCAGGTTCAGCATGTTGATGAAATAGATTTCGCCGCCGGAGTGCCGCAGGCGAATCACGTCGCAGGGGCGGCGATCGCCCCGACGCAGCGCTTCGATCGTGTGTTCCACGCCGCGGGTGGTGAAATCGCGCAGGAACGAATTGCCCGTGCCAAGGGGCAGAAATCCGAGCGCGGGCCGCCCTTGCGTCTCCGCCTCGGGAAAGAGGCCGTTCACGATTTCGTACGATGTCCCATCGCCGCCGACGGCGAGAAAATTCCGGAATCCTTGCGCATACGCGCGGCGCGCAAGCTCGGTAGCCTCTCCCGGGCGCGTCGTCTGTGCGACCTCGAGATCGATTCCGGCCTGGCGCACGCGATCGAGCGCCGCCGGGGCGAGCTTGCCGCAGCGTCCGCCTCCAGCAGCCGGATTGACCACGGCAAAGAATCGCGCCTTCACGGCCTGAAAGCCTCCGCATAAGCGCGCCGTGCGAGAATCACAGCGGCACCACGGACTCGCGCGCGGAAGTCTTCCGGATCTGCTCGGCCAATCCGGCGCGCTTGATTTTCAGAGATGCGGTGCGTGGGAAGTCCGCGTCCCAGACGAGATACCCGCTGACGCGCTTGTAGTTCAACAGGCGGCGATTGCGCTCGGCGAGATTCGCGACGAGCTCTTCCGTGGCGGGCTGGCCCGGCTCGGGATGGAGAACTAGGACGAGCTTTTCTCCCACCATCGTTCGCGCAGGCCACAGATAGTTCGCCGCGAAGACGCAGAATTCCTTCGCCTGGACGCCTTCGAAAGCGGTCTCGATGTCCTCGGGATAGATGTTCTTGCCTTCTTCGGTGACGATCATGTTTTTCTTGCGGCCGTAAAGCTGCAAGTGCCCGCCCGCGTCCACGCGGCCTAGGTCGCCCGTCATCAGCCAGCCATCTACGATGGTTTCGGCGGTCATCTCCGGATCGTCGAGATACTGCGACATCACCGTCTTGCTCCGAACGGCCACCTCACCGATCCCCTCGGCATCCGGATTCACGACGCGAATCTCCATGCCCGGCAGCGGTTTGCCGACGGTGTCGGAACGGAATGGCTTGAAATCGTTGAGCGTGACAGCCGTGCCGGCTTCGGTGCACCCGTATCCATTGCCCACGAGAATCCCGAGATCGTAAAAGAATTGCAGCGTGGCGGGTTCCGTGAACGCTCCGCCCACGAACAGCGCGCGCAAATTGCCGCCAAACGCGTCGTGAACCTGCCGCAGAAGTGTGCGGCTGAGTGTTCGATTCGGCTTGCGGCGCGTGAGCGCGCGGTTGATTCCAATGAGCGAATTGAGCACCTTGCGGCGCGCGGGCGGCAGCTCCGCAAACCGCAGGCGCAGGCCGCGTTCGAGGTTTTTGAGCACCATCGGGACGAGGCTCATGTAGGTGATCTTGTAACGCGTGAACGCCTCGCGGATGTACTCGGGCCGCAGCGTGCGCAGGTGCACCACCGTCGCGCCGCAAGTAAATGGGCCGATGAAGCCCACCATGAAATCGATGGCGTGATTCGTCGGAAGAATGCTCAGGTAGCGTACGCCGGGCCAGAATGGATAGAGCGCCGTTAACGCCATGCACTGCTCGAGATAATTCTCATGCGTTAGGACGCAGCCCTTCGGCCGCCCGCCGGTGCCCGAGGAATAAACGATGCACGCCGGATCCTTGCGGCCTCGAGGCACGAAGACCGGCTCGCGCGAGTCACGGAATTCTTCCCATCGCTTTGCGCCGCCGAGGTCAGCGCCAGCCGGTGCTTCGGTGACAAGAATCGCGCGGGTGGCGCAACTCTTGAGGCCGTCCGTCTGCGCGATGGCTCTCCAGAGGTGATATTCGACGACGAGAAACTCGGCCTTCGAATGAGCGAGAAGCTGGATTTGCTCGGAGGGCGTGAGTTTGTAATCAAGCGGAACAAGGACGCCGCCGCAGAAGAAAATCGCGTAAGCCGAAATCAGCCATTTCGACTGATTTGTCATGATGATGGCGGCGCGCGTGCCGTTCGTGAACCCCGCCTCCTGCATCGCGCGCGCGAGCGGGAGCGCGGCTTCCTTGAACTGGCGATACGTCAGCTTCGCGTTCTCGCGGTCGCGGTCCGCCTCGATCAGACAGATCTCATCGGGCCAACGGTCGAGCGCCGTCCGCAGCGCATCTCCAAGGCAGTTGTAACTTCGAAGGTCTAGCATCAAAGGCGGGATTGTATACGTTCGGCCAGCGTACGGAAATCGCTGACACCCTGGAGCTCGTAATCGGGCAGCTCGATGCGGAAATGCTGTTCGAGGCGCGTCAGCAGGTCGAGCGCCTGGAGGCTGTTGATGCCGAGCGTCTTGAAGAAGTCGTCGTCGGGGCGGAGCTGCTCGCGCGGGACCTTGAAATGCGCTGCCGCTAGCTCGAGGATTTCATCTATCGTTTTGTCTAGAGTGGGCATACACCCTATCTTGCCATATTTTGCGGTTCGTTTCCGTCCGCCACTCCTGCGGCGCATTCAATTTATGGCAAATAGGGCAGGGCGTCGGTGCTCTCGACGAACTTCCGCAGGCCGGCCTCGACCGCCGGCCGCGTGAACAGGTCGCAGAAAATATCGATCTCGCGGCGCAGCTCTTCGAGCGGAATTGGCTTGATGAACCTCTTCGCGGCGATGGCCGTTTCGCGGTCGAACTTGTTCAATTGCGCAGCCGTCGCGCGCGCCACGCGCAACGCATCGCCCTCCGCAGACACCTGGCTCACGAGGCCCACCGACTGGGCCTTCGCGGCATTGATGCTGCGTCCCGTAAGGAGCAGGTCGCGCACCACGGCGTTGCCGAGATCGCGCTTGAGCCGCGGAATGCCGCCGAACCCGGGAATTAATCCGAGCCGTAGTTCGGGGAAGCAAAATCGCGCCATCTTGTCCGCGACGATCAGATCGCACGTCAGCGCGAGCTCGAATCCGCCGCCGAATGTGACGCCGTGAACGGCCGCGATCGTGGTCAGCGGCGCCGCGTCGATCGCGTTCATCACGCGATGAATGCTCTCCAGAAAGTCGCGCACCGCCGAAAGTCTCTGGGCCGCCGGTAGCTTTTGAGAGTGTTCGTACAGCTCCCGGAGGTCGGCGCCCGCGCAGAAGCCTTCTTTCCGGGCGCTCGAAATGATCAGCGCTCGCGCTTCCTTCTCGAGCCCGCCGAGCGCGGTGACGAATTGCTCGAGCTCACCGAGAGTGGCCGAGCCGATTTCATTGCACGGCGCACGATCGAGCACCAGCTCGATCGTGCCGTCCGCGACTTTCCACGAGAGCGTCTTTCCAGAAAACTGTTTCATGCGGGCTTCTTTTGGTAGAGCTTTTCAATCTCGGCAGCGAAGCGTGCGGAAATGGCGTCGCGCTTGATCTTGCCCATCGTCGTGAGCAAGCCGTTTTCCACGCTGAAAGGCTCGGGCACGACGTGAAACGCTCGAATCTGCTTGTAGTGGGGCAGCCCGGCGTTTACCGCGTCGATCACCGATTGAATCCGGCCATTGTTCGAACCGTTCGTGCCGGCCGTGGTGACGAGCGCCGCGAGAAAGCCCTTTTGATTTCCCAGCAGCACCACCTGTTGCGCCTCCGGCAAGCGCGCCGCGAGCGCCTCCTCGATCGGCTCCGGCGCGACATTGTGCCCCGAATTCAGAATGATCAGATTCTTCAGCCGGCCCGTGATCCGCCAGTTTCCGTTTGCATCCGCTTCACCTTGATCGCCCGTGTGGAACCAGCCTCCCTCGAGCGCCTTCGCCGTGTCGGCGGGGCGCTCCCAGTATCCGGGGAAGACGTTCGGCCCCCGCACGAGGATTTCGCCGTTCTCCGCAACCGTCATCTCGACGCCCGGAATGGCCCGCCCGACGAACCCCGGCTCGAACTGGCGCGGGTCGTCCATAGTGCAGATCGCGGTCGTTTCGGTGAGTCCGTAGACTTGCAGAACCGGAATGCCAAGCATCATGAAGAAATGCTGCGTCTCGGGCGAGAGCGGCGCCGACCCGCAGATGAGCACCTTGAGATTCGGGCCGATGGTTTTGCGAATGGCCGGGAACATGAATTTGCGAGCCAGCCAGAGACTCAATGATCCGAACAAGCGAGTCTCGCCGTTGCGCTGGTGGTAGTATCCGGCGCGGGCGCTCGTGAAGATTGTCTGGGCCCATCCTCCGCGTTTCTTGACGCCGTCTTCAATCCGGGCGCGGACGCGCTCGAGGAGCGCCGGCACATTGAGAAAGTAGTTCGGCGCCGCGATTTTCAATTCATCCGCGATTTTCGCGAGATCGGTGGAAAGGAAAAGCACGCTGTTGCGTGAAAGCGCCGTGAGCAGCAGGATCCACGACGCCGCAAAACAGAACGGGGCGTAGTGAAAAATCCGGTCGGGTTCCTGCGGCCCATTCATGAGCCGGTCCAGGCGCTCGTTGGTGCAGCTCAGGATGTGGCCAACATTGCCCGCGTTCAGCACAACGCCCTTGGGCTCGCCGGAGGTTCCGGACGTGTAGATGATGGTTACCGCGTCGTGATCCGCGTGGTGATTTGGCGAAGCGGATGCGGCATTCTCGCCCTGAAAGATTTTGTCGAAAAGCACGATCTCCGGCGCTGCCCCATAGATTTTCCGGATTTCCGCGGCCAACGATTCGTCCGAGCAACAGATCAGCGACGGAGTCGAATCCTTGACCATTGCGACGAGCTCGGCGGGCGCCTGCCGGGCGTACAGCGGCACAACGATGAGGCCCTCGGCCATCATCGCCAGATCGATAGCCGCCCAGCGGATGCTGTTTGGCGCAAGCAGAGCGCAGCGGTCGCCTCTCTTCAGACCGCGCGCAGCAAGAAAACTCCGCGCCTGCCCAAGCAGCGCGAGCAATTCGGCTCCGGTCGCCGCCACAATCTTGCCATCGCGGATTTCACACAGGACGGGCGAGCTCGATGCCCGCTCCAGCCGCGCGAAGATGTCTTCGAGAAAGGTCATGCAGCGATCGCCCCACTGTGTTCTTCGAGCAGCTTGCGGAGGACGGGGCTGAGCGGAGGGAGGTATTCCTCCCAGCCTACGACTCCGGTGCGGATCGGAAACTCGGGGTATTGCCGCGCAACGCGCTCTTCAAAGTAAACGCCCATGCGGGCCATCAATTGGAGATTGCGCGCGACGGTCTGGCCCATTGCGTCGCGGATCGAATCGGCTTCCGCATCGAGCGCGCTAAGTGCCGCGACGATCTTGCCGGCAAGCTCGGGTTCGTCCACCTCCATCAGCAGGTGTTCGTGGCCGCGCTGGCGCATGAGGTTGCGGATGCGCTCATCCATCGTGACGCCCGCAGAAGGCACGCCCGCAGGCATCGAGCTGACGATCGCGTGAAAGCGCGAAGAAAGCATGCGGTGGCACTCGCGAAGGATGCTTACGATCTCGTACATGTTGAATCGGTCGGAAGAGATAATCGGCGCGCCGCCGAGCTTCTGCGCGATCCGCTCGCACGCGTCCCGGTCGAGCATCTCCATCGCGACCAGAACTGGGAACACCGTGCGTGTCCGGCCATATTGTCGAACTCCCTCCGCCATCTCGGAGAGGTACTTTTCGTAAGCCGCGTCCACGTCCGGCCCCGAGCGGTGGAAATAGATCGTGCGGTAGTAACTTTTTTCGTAGGCGCCGGTAATCGAATGCGCGATCAGCTTTCCAAGAGACGCCTTCACCGGCCAGTAGAAGGGATTGATCGGACAGACCGCCAGCACAGGCGTAGACCCATCCCAACCGGCGTCTCGGAGCGCCTTGCGGCCGTATTCCGGGCCGTGCGGCTCGAACGTCCACGCCGTGTCGGTGCCGAGCTCCGTCGCGATGCCCAGCTTGCCGAGAACTTCCTGTGATTCCACGTTGCGCGTGATCACCAGCGAATCGCCGCAATACCGCCGGCACATCTTCTGCACCAGCGGATCCATCGCGCCCGCTTCGGCGCCGTAACCGATGCTCAGCTTGTTGTGCGCGGAAGCGATTCCCAGTGCGCCGATCATCATGGTCGTAAGGGCGTTCGCGAACTTGCTCTTGAACATCGACCCTTCGCAAGCGACCACGCCATGATTCTTTCTCACTTCGGAGTGCAGAAATGGCGGAAATACGTCCGGAAGATGCACCTGCTGCGCGTCGCCGAAATAACCGCGCGTGAGATCGAAATTCTGCGTCATCACGCTGAGCGCCACGTTCTCGGGTCCAAGGATTCGCCGAAGCTGCCGCAGAATTTCCTCGACGCGCAAATCGGAGCCGGTGTTGCGCGTGCCGTTGTAACCCGCGCACAGAAGCTTGAGCTTTTCGCCGGGTTTCCACGGCTTGCCCGCGCCGAGTACGTATTCGAGCTTGTTGAGCTCGATCAGCGCGCTGACCCATGCTTCGAGAACGAAATCCATCATGGCCGGGAACCCTGCGCCGCGACCGGCGCCGGCTTGGCTGCGCCGCCCTCGGGCCAGTCGCGGTACTTGTAGCTAAAATTGTTCTCGCGGCTGAAACGCAGCAGCGGATAGCAATATTGAGAGAACGGCGCAGGACGCCGCCCGATCTCCGCAACCACGCGCTGATTGTCGAAGACGGTGTTCCACACGAGATACGGCAGAAAGACTTTCAGGAGCCGCGCGAGGCCGCCGACTTTCCCCGCCCCGCTCGCGAGCGCGTTGATCATTCTTGCCGACGGGCCTTCGAGGCCCGGCATGTACACGGGGCCGCGTTTTCCCTGCGCTTTAGAGAGCGCGTCCGTCAATTGCACGAACGTCTCGGAATCGACGCCCGAAGAGAGATGGTAGATCTCGTGCGCCGGCTTTTCTTTCTGGTGCAGCGTTGCGATCGCGCCCGCGACGTAATCGACCGGCACGATATCAATCTTATCCGTGGCGCGGAAGGGAAGCGCCGGAAGCCCGGCGAGGAAGACAAACGCTCGGACCATCTCGAATTGATTCGTTTCCGCGCGGCGGCTGTCGCCTAGTACGATGCTGGGGCGGAAGATTGTGCGCGGGACGTCGGCGAGCAGTTGGCGCACCATGTGCTCGCAGAATTTCTTCGTGCGCGCGTATGGATCGTAGTCCGAGCGGTCCCAATCGATCGCCGCGTCCTCTTCGACGACTTCGTTGGCGCGCTGCCCGGCCACAGCCACCGTGCTCACGTGGCTGAAGCGGCGCAGCCCGTGCTCGTCGCGAGCGCGCATCGCCAGTTGGATCACTTCCAGCGTCCCGCGCAGATTCACGTTGAGGCAGCTTTTTTCGGATTTGCGGTTGAGCGAAGCCGCGCAGTGGATCACGGAGTCCGTTGTGCGGACGATCTGGCCGTAATCGTCCTCGGAGAGGCCGAATCGCGCATCGGTCAGGTCGCCCCGAAAAATCCGGATGCGCGAATTCAGGAACGATTCGAACCGCGGGAAATCCATGTGGAGCTGGAGCGCGTGCCAAAGCCTCAGCCGCGCTTCCTCGGAATCGCGCGCGCGCACCAGCACGTTCAGCGGCTCGGCGTGATCCGCGAGCAGGTTCGATGCAATGTGGGCACCGATGTATCCGGTGCACCCGGTCAGGAGGATGGCCACAGTGTTCGGGTGTCAGGACGTTGTTGCCGGAGCTGCCCCGGCCACGCTCGCTTCGCTACGCGCCGCGAGAGACACGCTGCGCCGCGGGCGAGTTTCCGGCGGACGTCCTTCGATGAGAGGATAGCACCACTTTCGCAGCGCCGGAATGTGCACGTTGATCCAGTAATCCCACCAATCAAGCGAACGCGCGTCGTAGCCGAAGGCGGCGTGCTCTTCGGCGGGCAAGGCCGCGCTCAGCCGTTCGACGTTTGCCGCTTCGAAGACGTGATCGTTGTCGAGTATGAACGGCTCGAACAGCGTGATCAGCTTGATCACTTTTTCAAGGTCGCGCTCTTGTCGCGCCAGCGGCGGCCGCACGAACGGAATCGGCTCGACGCTCCGGTTGATCGCTTTCACGAAAATCTGCTGCGCCGGCGCCGAAAGCTTTTCATAGCGCGTTTTCGAGACCGGGATCGCGTCGAACTTCAGGCGCAACCGGTGGTGAAGTCCGATCTGTGAACGGTAGAACTTCCGGTGACCCAGGCCCGTCAGCTCGATCGACCGCCGCATGTCGCACGGGTTCGCGACCGAAGTGGCGAGGTGATAAACGGGCTGATGGCGCCGCGTGACCAACGCCGCCGCGATCAGCGTCATCCCTCGCGCCACGAGGTCCACGGGAATCAGGTCGAGGCACTTGCTTTCATTGGTAGGCAGCTGGCGGAAAAACGTCCCGAGCAGATACGAGAGGGATGCCGACGTGTTCACACCCTCATTCCATCCGCGGAAAGGCTCTCCAATCGACGACTCCACGATCGACGGCCGCACCACCGCGATCGCCGCTTCGGGGGACGCCTCGAGAAAATTGTGGATCAGCGATTCGGTAAGGCTCTTGGTGAACGTGTACGTATTCGGCCAGCCCAGCTCGTTCGCCCGCCGCGTGCCCGCATCGGTCAAGGTCTGGCGGAGCCAACGGACGCGGTTCTTTCGAATCTGGATTTCGAGCGCGGCGCCTTGCAGATTCTTCGCGGCGTGCCGCTTATCGAGCGACTGGCGGCGAATCTCCTCCGTCACCTCCGGGGATTCGGCGCGCGCCTCGGTCTCCCGGACGAGCGCTTCGAGGGAATGCAACTCCTTCTCCGCGTCGAACCCGGGTACCCTGCGGGGCGTGTAGTTCGCAGGAAGCTCTTCGAGGATGCGGCCGTCGCGGCGGCCGATGGCGTAGCAAGTCGAGAGGTGCAGCAGAGCGGCGTGATCGCACTCGCGCACGAAATCCAGCAGGTATTTCGTGGACCGCACGTTCATCGCGACCGCGTCGCGCAGGTCGGGGTTGAAGTCCGTCAGGCCCGCGCTGTTGACGATCAAATCGATCGACCGCGCCAGCCTCTGCTGCGTCTCAGGTGCCAGGCCCAGACCGGGTTTGCTCGCGTCCCCGCTGACCACTTCCACGCGTTCGCGCAGAAACTCTGCGAAGCCGTCGCCGTGCCGCGCCGCAAGTCCGTCGAAGACCGGTGATTCCGAAACGACGCGCTCGAACCGCTCGAGCGCCGTCGCCGTCCGATGGCCGCGAACTAGCAGATACACGCAGCCGATTTCCGGAAGTTCGGTCAGCAGATTGGCGAGCCACACCTTGCCGATGAACCCCGTCCCGCCGATCACAAGAATCTGTTTTCCTCGCAAAGCGCCGCGGACCGAGAAAGGCGCATGCCCGTTTTTCGAAGCGAAGTCGACGACCGGTACATGGACCTGCGGCAGCGTTCGTTCCGCGGGCCGAATGGTTTCCTCCAGCACCTCGGGCTTCCTGCCGAAGCCGAGGTCCCCCAGCAACTGGGCCCTAGCAACCGTTCCATCGGGCTGGTCCTGCCGCAGCTTCGCGAACGGACCCCGCGGCCGGATCACTGGATCGAGCAGACGTCCCGTGGCGATGCCGTCGCGGAAATCAAGGCGATTCGAAATGATCTGCCCGACACCGAGGTGTTTCGCGAGCGGGCGCATGATGTGGTCCAGCCCCTGGCTGACGAGCACGACGTTTGCGCCGGAGGCCATCACCTCGCGCAGCTTTTGGACGCCGCGCGGTTTGAGCCGCGGCTCGAGAAAATAGTGGAAAAACTCCTCGCCCAGCAGATCGAGCCGGTCGCGGCTCTCGCCTCGCAGCACGGCGTGCAGCACGCGCGTGGCAAACACGCGGTCCGCGGTATAGAAGAACGGCCGGGCCACCGCCAGGATGCCCATCGCCCCACGGCGCGTCCACCTCTCGAGGAAAGTCTGCGCGTTCCAACTGAAGAAGCCGACCGGCCGCACGGCCGTCAGATTCAGCAGGCTCCCCTCGACGCGCCAGAAAACGGTTTCGGGCTGCGGAGACGGAAGATTTGGGTCGCGCGGGAGGCCAACTTGAATCGGCTCAATGGACTTGGATGAGGACATGATCGGGTGAACGAGCGCGAACTGCTACAAACAGGCCGAAATTAGCACGCCTCGCTCGCGCCAATCAAGCCGCGTGCTCCAGCGGGAACACTTCAGGTTACCTGCTTGGAACGGGTTTTGCACGCATGGATACATCGCTACGATGCGGCTAGGCGTCCTGTCTGGAGGCGCGCCTGGAGAACGCGCAAGATCGCGTCCCGGCCAATCATGCCGATGACCCGGCCATCGGAGACGACCGGCATCTGGTTGACGTCTTCCGTCTGCATCCGTTCGAGGATGCGGAGCGCGGGCTCGTCCCGCGCCGCCGAGTGGACTCGATCGAACGGCACCATGATGGCCTGGATCGAGGTGCTGTGCCATTCGTCTCGAGGCACCGCCCGGGCCGATTGGAGCGTCACCAGACCGTAGGGCCGGTCATCTCCCCCCACGACGTGGCACCGGCGTCCGGTCCGGAGCACCTCGTGCACGTACTCTTCGAGCGTCATGTCGCGGCCCACTGTGGGGATCTCGGGGGTCATGATGTCTTCAGCCCGCACGCCCAGGAGCGTGTTCCGTATCACGACATGTGCGATGCTCTCTCTCGCCGCCTCCAGCAGGAACCAGCCGATAAACGCCAGCCATAGCCCGCCGACCCAATTGCCGCTCAGCGCCTGCCAGATGCCGGTAACGATCATGAAGTACGCGAACAGGGTCCCCGATGTTGAGGCAATCTGTGACGCGCGCGTGAAATCCCCCGTGATGGCCCAGGCGATTCCGCGCAGGATACGACCGCCATCGAGCGGGAATCCAGGAACGAGGTTGAATATCGCCAGCACGAAATTGATTTGCGCCAGCCAGTAGGCTGCGGCGGTCACCATGTCGCTACCGTGGACAAAGTGCTGGACCAGCCAGAAGCAGCCCGCGAGAAACAGGCTCGACAATGGCCCGGCGATGGCGATCTTGAACTCCTGCATGGCGCTGGAGGGGTCGCGTTCGATCCTGGCGAGGCCGCCGAACACGAATAGCGTGATCGATTGCACGGGGATGCGATAGTGCTTCGCCACGACGCTGTGGCTCAGCTCGTGGAATATCACCGAGGCGAAGAAAAACGCGCTCGTGATGATCCCCAGCGCCCAGTGCTGCGCCGATGTCCAGCCGGGGTGCTGGGATGTGAACTGCATGCGCAGAGACAGCGTGATCAGCACGAAGATGATGAACCAGCTCGCGTGCAGATAGATCGGAATGCCGAAAATTCGCCCGATTCGTATCCCGGAGCCCTGTGCAGGTTGTGCCATAGGCCGTCTCCGAGTGGATTCTACCAGACGCGTGTTTCCGCGTGCCATTTTCCACGCCGTGTTTTAGCCACCACGAGCTTTTCCGGCATGCTCGGCTGTAAGTCCTTCTCCACCAGCTTTCCCTATTTTGGCGAGTGGTCTGCATCTGTGCGTCCCGTACGTAGGCCCAGCCAAAGGAAGACGGCGATGAGCAGCTTTATCGAATTCTCCGAGATAGCAGGCGCGATCATCGCGGCGTTGGGATTGGCGCTCGGGCTCGAGTGGATCGGGCTGTACGGACTGACCAGCTTGATGCCCGTGCGGCGCCACCATCCGCGCGACGGGCGCCCATAGCGCAGCAAACATCCTGACGCGCCGAAGGGGCGCCGTCAGGTCAACCCCTTCGGGGCGACGAAATGCGCCCCCGACGGGTGAACCCTTCGAAAGCGCCACTGACGCCTTCTCGGGGTAAAGGAGGAAGCCATGCTGTTCCTGAAATTCATGTTGTTGGTGATCTGCTTCGGTTCTTTGGCGTGCGCTGCGGGCATGGTGATCTACGACATCTATCTGGCGTACGAACTCGGCCGGATTCTGCGCCGGGGCGAGCGCTCCTCGGACGCCGCGCAGCCCGGCGGAACCCCGCCACCTACCGTTCAGTTTCCTCGCACTCGGCGCGTCATCCGGTTGAACGCCGCCGCGAAGCTCGTGGCTATCGCGGCGATTTCGGGGCTGATTGGCCGGAGCATCCTTGTCGTGCCGGATGGCCAGGCCGGCGTCCGCATCAGCCAGCTCTCCGGCGTGCGTCCGGGGACGCTCTACGCCGGGACTCACTTGATCGTGCCGCTGATTGACCGGGTGCAGTTCTTCGACGTGCGCGACCGCGTCTTCTCCACCGCCGCCCTCGAGGTCCGCAACCAGAACCTGGAGGTCCTCAGCGTTCAGGCGCGCGAAGGGCTTGCGGTGGGGCTTGAAGTGGCTGTGCGTTACAGAACCGACCCCAGCCGGCTTGGGTACATCCAGGCGAACGTCCCGCAGCCGCTCGATACGGAAATCGTCGCACCGACCATTGTGGCCGCCTTTCACGAACTCGCTCCGAACTATGTTGTCCGCGACCTATTTTCCACCAAGCGCGAGGAGTTCCGCGGGCGCGCCGCGCAGCTCATCACCACGCGACTGGCTGGCGACGGCATCGTCGTCAAGGAAGTGCTCCTGAAGAAAGTCGAACTGCCTGAGGAGTACGCCAAGGGTCTCGAGGACCTGCTGCTGAAGGAGCAGGAGGACGACCGCACGTCCGTGGACGCGCAGATCGAACAGAAGCGCGTCGTGATCGCCGAGTACCAGGCCGAAGCCGCAAAAATACGCGACGTGAAGCACGCCGAAGCCGACGCGCAGACGCAGGTGATCATGGCCAAGGCGCAATCCGACGCCATGCAGTACACACTCCCCCTGAAACAAAAGCAGATTGAGGAGTCGCGCTTGGAAGCCGAAGCCCGCAAGGAGACCACGATTGAGAACGCGGACGCGCAAGCGCAGGCCAAGGTGATCGACAGCAAGGCTGAACAGCAGCGCGAGGCCCTGCTGGCCGATTCCGAGGCGAATCGCATTCGCGTCACGGCGCAGGCGGAGCAGGTCCGCGAAAACCTGCAAGCGGACTCCCAGGCCAATCGCATCCGCCTGACCTCGCAGGCCGAGTCGGAGCAGATGCTGCTCCAAGCCGCCGCGCTCAAGGCCAATCCGTTGCTCGTGCAATTCACGGTCGCCCAACGGCTCTCGGACCGCGTGCAGATCATGATGGTCCCGAACGACGGCAAATTCTTTTTCACCAGCGACGTGCTGCGCTCGGCTATGGCGGCGGATGGTTCGGCGGGACCGGGCGATCCGCCTGCCAACGTCACCGCGAAGCGCTAGAGATTCCCCGCTGATCCGGCGTCTTTCCCGGTGATGACTAGGAACTCGGAGAGAAGTCAGATCGGTTTCGGGAGTAACGCCGGCCAAAACCCTTGCTGGGGGCTTCGCCAGCACGATCCAAGGCGCAGCCCCCGCCGGCGGATCGGCGCCCGCTAAAATCCCGAGCGGCAAGCTCTACGGAAATGTTGCGCAGAATCGAACCATGCGGAGCACTCAAAACTTGACTCGCGAAACGGTGTGCTATGATGACCAGCGACCAACGAATTGCGCAATTGGCCCAAGCCGATGCGGCCGCCCCTTCGAATCGTTCCTGCTTTGTCGCGCCTCATCCTCGCTGTCTTTGTGCTCGGTTGCGTTGCACGTCCTTCTCCCGCTCAAGCGCCCGATCAGCTCTCGCCCGCATGGAATGAGACTGTGTACGCCCTCGCCGAAAAAATCGCCGCCGCGCTCACTCCTGCGCGCACGTTCTCGCTCGACGTGAAAGATGTTTCTTCCGGCGCGACCGTGGAACTGGCTGCCGTTAGCCAGACGCTGGTTGCCGATCTAACTCCTCGGGGCGCCCGTTCGGTGGCGCCGCCGGCAGCGGATTCCCAGGTGCTGGTGACGATTTCCCAAAATGTGGATGGCTATTTACTGGTCGCGGAGATCCGCCACGGCGACGCGCTACAGGTGGCCACCGCCCCGGTAAAGGGTTCCGAACCACCGGCGTCTCAGCCCAGCCTCACGCCGGGCATTCAAAGAAAGATCGTTTGGCAGCAGGCGCGTCCCATTCTCGATTTCGTGATCGCGGCGCCGGACACGAGCCACGAGATCTGGTACCTGCTCGAACCGGATCGGCTCGTGGTTTTCGAATTCAGCGGCAGCGCGGAAGTGCTTCACGAGGCCCGGCCGATCTCCAAGCTCTACGCCCCGCGCGATCTTCGCGGCCGCGTCGTCTTGACCGACGCCACTCACGTGAAGGTTTTTGTCGGCGGAGTTCGATGCGATGGCTTCTGGAATCCGAGTTTTGCCCTCGAGTGCCGCGAGAATTCGGACCAGCAGTGGCAGATGGGCACGGTAAGCTGGGCCATCGATCCGTCGCGAAACAATTTCTCGGGCGCGATGACCTTTTCCAACAGCCTGGAAGCGAAGTTTCCCACCTTCTACTCTGCGGCTTCTCCCTCATCGGCAACCAGCGGGCAGAGCACTTCCCGGTGGGTGGTGGCCGGGCTGGACGGCCGGGCGCAGCTCTTCGTTGGCACCGCGGACGCAGTCGCGGCGTTCGACGGTTGGGGGAGCGATATCCTGACTGCTGCCCCTGCATGTGGAGCGGCGTGGCAGGTGTTCGTCACCGGGGCGGGCGATTGGACTCAGCCGGACCGGATACAGCTCTACGAAATTAAGGACCGGCGGGCCATCGCCGTCGGTGATCCGCTCGAATTCTCCGGGCCGATTCTCGCACTGTGGCCCGCGGAGGACGGCAAGTCGGCGCACGTGATTTCCCAAAGTCTGGCGACAGGACAGTATGAAGCTTCGATCGTTTCTGCTACTTGCGGCAATTAGCATCGCGCTCGTCCACCCAGGCCGCGTCGAGACGGCGCGGCGGCCGAGGTACGGCGGGACGCTGCGCGTCGAAATCGGTGCTGTCGTGAATTCGCTCGACCCCGTCGTGGCGGCCGCAAATCCCGAGGAATCGGCCGCGAAAGATCAGATCGGCGCGCTGCTCTACGATCATCGTAATCCGGATGGGACCTTCGCGGGCGTCGCCGGCTCGGGCGCGTTTCGAATTGCCGCGTGGGAGCCGGGAAAGCACGTGACGCTGGCGGCGAGCGAAAACAATCGTGGTGCTCGGGCCTTCGTGGATTCGGTCGAGATTCAAATGGGGCGCCAGGCGCGAGATCGCCTGCTCGACCTTGAAGTGGGCAACACCGACTTTGCGCAGATACCCGCCGAGCAGGCGCGCAGCGCATCCGAACACGGCGTCCGCGTGAGCGCGTCTGACCCGGATGAACTCGTCGCGGTCGTTTTTGTGGCGGGACGCCCGATCGCCGAAGATGCCCACGCGCGAGAGGCGCTCGCCCGCTCCATCGATCGAGCCGCGATGGTGAACTTCATCTTGCAAAAGGAAGGGCAGCCGGCCGGAGGCCTGCTGCCGCAGTGGTCGAGCGGCACGGCGTTCCTATTTTCGACGGCTGCGGATGCGGCCGGAGCGAAGCAGCTCTGGTCGCAAATCAGCGGCTCGCCGGCGATTGTCCTGGGATATGATTCCGGCGATTCGCTCGAGCAAACGGTTGCGGAGCGCATCGCGGTGAACGCCCGTGACGCGGGAATTTCAATTACGGCCGAATCGGTGACGAGCCCGGGTTCCGCGGCTCCGAATTGCGACGCGCGTCTGATGCGCGTGCGGATGCCGTCGCCGCATCCGCGCGAGGCGCTCGTGAATGTGGTCGCGATGCTCGGACCGACGGCGGCGCTCGACGTCGCGCCGCTGCCGGCGGGGGTCTCGTCCGACCAGGTCTTCGCCCGCGAGCGCGCGATCGTGGGCAGCTATCGTGTGATTCCGCTGGTCTGGCTACCGCAGGTGTATGGTTTGAGCGCCCGCGTGAGGGACTGGAATGCGCCCGCGCCGGGCGAGAGCTGGCCGTTCGCGGATGTCTGGTTGGAACAGGAATCACAGTGACGTTTCGCTCGAAGCTTTTCTGGATCTTTACGCTCGCGCTCCTGCTGTCAGTCGGCGTGATCGCTACTGGTGTGACGCTGGTGACCCGCCGTGCATTCGAGGATCTGAATCGCAGGCACAGTGAAGCGCTCGTCGGGCAATTTGAGCGCGAATTCGAGCGGCGCGGCCAGGACGTGGGCCACCGCGTGCAGGGGATCGCCGACGCGGAGGGAACCGTGCGCATGGCGATCGAGTTGAGCCGCCCGAAGGCCGATGTTTCGGTGTACGTCAACGACGCGCACGGGGTCTCTCAGTCTTTCCAGCTCGATTTCCTCGATTTCGTCGGCAGCGACGGCTCGATTATTTCCTCCAACGAATGGCCCGCGCGTTTCGGCTACAAGATGGACTGGCTGACGCAGCCGCAGGACTGGGCGAAGTTGGGCACGTTTCTCGCGAAAGTGGACACGCAGGATGGCCCGGCGCTTGGCCTGATGGCGGTCTCCACCGTGCGCGTCGGCGACAGCAATCTCTACATCCTTGGTGGCGAGCGGCTCGGAAAGGATTTCCTCGCCTCGCTGGTGCTTCCCGCGGGGATGCGCGCGCTTCTCTACATGAATCTCGACCCGAGCTTTCAGCCCGCGAACCTGGTCGACGATTCGGGACCCGTCAGTCAGGGCGAACGCTTCGCCCCCTTCCTCGATCAGGAGCGGCAGCAACCCGGCAAGCAGACGTTCAGAATCGCGTGGACTCCCGATCCAGCAGGTTCCGAGGCGTTTCATGCGCTCCCGCTGCAAGGGCGCCAGAATGATTTGCTCGGCGTGCTGCTGGTGGGGAATTCGCAACAGGAAGTCGTCGAGCTCGAGCGCCGCATTCGCTTGCTCGCGCTCGCAGTCGCCGCCATGGGCTTGGTGGTCGGACTCCTACTGAGCTGGTGGGGAGCGGCGCGCGTCACGCGTCCCGTCCGTAAACTCGCCGCAGGCGCGCGCGAGGTGTCGGAAGGGAACTGGAGTGCGCGCGTCGACGTTCGTGGGCGCCATGAAATCGGCCAGCTGGCCCTCGCGTTCAACAAAATGACCGAGCAATTGAGCGAGCAGCGCGAGCGGTTGCTCCAGGCTGAGCGCGTAGCCGCGTGGCGCGAAGTGGCGCGGCGTCTGGCGCACGAGTTGAAGAACCCGCTCTTCCCCCTGCAAACGACCGTTGAAAATCTTCGCCGGGCGAAAGAACAGAATTTCGAGCAGTTCGAGGAGGTCTTCCGCGAGTCAACCGGCATTCTGCTTGCCGAAATCGAAAACCTGAAGACGATCGTCGGCCGCTTCAGCGACTTCGCGAAGATGCCCCAGCCCGAGCTCGGCCCCGTAAACCTGAACGACGTCGTGCGCGGCATCGTGAAGCTCTTTGAAGCGCAATTCGGCGCTGTGGGCCGCCCGCCGATCACTTCCGAGCTTCATCTGGAGGAAAATCTTCCCGTAATCCAGGCGGACGCGACGCTGCTCCACCGCGCGATTGAAAATCTCGTTTTGAACGCGATGGATGCAATGCCCGCCGGCGGCGTCCTCATGCTTTGCACCACGCGCGAAGACGGCGGCGTTGGCCTGGAAGTCTCCGACACGGGCACGGGATTGACGCCGGAGGAGTGCGAGCGCCTTTTCACTCCGTATTACACGACGAAGCAGCACGGCACCGGCCTGGGCCTCGCGATCGTTCAATCGGTCGTGAGCGACCACGGCGGGCGCATTTCGGTTGAGAGCGAGACCGGCGTCGGTACGTCGTTCCACATTCATCTGCCCGCGAAACCGCCGCGAGCACCCGCATCCGTCACTTCTGCCGTTCAGAATCCGGTGCTGCCTTCGAGTGCGGCGGAGACGCGGCCGGGTTCCGAAAGCGCTCCGAGCGAAGGAGCGTAAACGCGCGTGCCGCTGAAAGCCCACATTCTCATCATCGATGACGATGCGAACACCCTCGCCTCGCTCGCCCGCGCCTTCCGCCTGGCCGGGCACGAAGCGACCGTCTGCGACAATGCCGCGCGCGCTCTCGAACTCGCGAAGGCGCAGCGCTTTGATCTCATCCTTTCGGACGTCGTGATGCCCGGGCGGGATGGCATCGCGCTCCTCGAAGACCTGAAGAGCGTGGGTGTGGCTTCGCCCGCGGTGATGATGTCCGGGCAGGCCACAATCGAAATGGCCGTTCGCGCGACTCGGCTCGGTGCCGTCGATTTTCTCGAGAAGCCGATTTCGACCGAGAAGCTTCTCCTCACCGTCGAAAACGCCGTGCGCCTCTCGCGCCTGGAAGAAGAAAACCGCGATCTGAAGCGGCGGCTCGGCCGGCATCAAATCGTCTGGACGAGTCTCGCGATGCGCGAGGTGATGGCGCAGGTCGAACACGTCGCCGCGAGCGAAACGCGCGTCTGCATTCGCGGCGAAACGGGGACCGGCAAGGAGCTGATCGCGCGCACGTTGCACGAGAAAAGTCCCCGGCACGGTGGCCCATTCGTCTCGCTCAATTGCGCCGCGATTCCCGCCGAACTCATGGAATCGGAGCTCTTCGGCCACGAAAAAGGCTCGTTCACCGGAGCAGCCGCGCGCCACATCGGAAAATTCGAGCAGGCGCACCGAGGGACGCTCTTTCTCGACGAAATCGGCGACATGCCGCTCGCGATGCAGGCCAAATTGCTGCGCGTGCTTGAGGAAGGTGAAATCGAGCGCGTCGGAGGCGGCAGCCCGTTTGCTGTGGACGTCCGCGTGGTCGTCGCGACGCATCGCAACCTCGAGGAGCAGGTGAAGCAGGGATCGTTTCGCGAAGACCTCTACCATCGCGTGTTCGTGTTTCCGATCGTGCTGCCGCCGCTGCGGGAGCGCCGCGAGGATATCCGCGTGCTCGCCGATCATTTCGTCCGGCAACTGGCCGAGCAGAACCACTGGAAGCCGAAGAGCTTTTCGCCGGAGGCTCTGGAAACTCTGGAACGCTATCCTTGGCCGGGAAACGTCCGCGAACTTCGGAATGTAGTCGAACGCGTGATGCTGTTCGCCGCCGGGGATGTTGTCGAGCCGGCGACGGTCGCTCGCGCGCTGCCGCAAGGCGCCGCGTCCGCTGCGGCGGCGCCAGCGGGATTATCCGCTGATGGGACGCTCGCGCAGCGCGTCGAATCCTTCGAACGCGAAACGCTTCTCGCGGAGCTCAAGCGCAATCGGCATCACATGACCAACACCGCGAAAGCGCTCGGCCTCGAGCGCAGCCACCTCTACAAAAAGTGCCAGCAGCTTGGGATTGACCTCCGCTCGATTCGCCAGACCGAGTGACGCTTCAGGAGGTTCGCGCCTGGGGCGGCGGAAAGAAACGCTTCAGCAGCAAGTGCGTCGGAAGATACACCACGAGAAGCATGAAGAGAAAAATTACGGCAACGTGAACCGGCGCCGGGCCCCACGCGCGATGGAAAAAGGGGTCGGCGAAAGCGTAGTTCATGTTTTCCGCCTGCGATACGAACCGCGAGGCGATGAACGCGGGCAGCGCGATTGCCGATTGCAGCGCTAGGCCGCGCCGGTCGTATCCCGTTCGGCGCAGAGCCCAGAACAGCAGCACCGGCAGCGCGAGATGGAAGAGCGAGAGAAGTCGAATCCACAGCGGGTAGCGCGTATCCCACAAGTACTCTGTTCCGCCGATCAGGTGGCGCCCGGCCACCAGTCTTGATCCCGCGTCGACCGCCCAGGCGAGATCAACCAGCAGAGAGGCCACGGCCTGGCTCGAAATCAGAAGGGCGCTGTTCGCGATGAAGCCCACGCAGGCGAGCGCTTCGGCGATGTCGCAGAAGTGCAGGAAATTCGCCGGCCCCCAGGTACGCCAGTAGGCCGCGAACCAGATCACAAACCACACGAGCGCCACCCATCGAATCCAGTGCGGCAACCCGTCTTGCTTTGGCGGCAGCGACGTCATTGGTTACGCCCAAATCGCTAGCGGATCGTATCAGAGGGGACATCCGAATCCCACTCGGTGGCATTTTCCGCGCCGCGATGCGAAAATTCTCGTAATGGGGACGATTCCTGCACTGGCCGCAGCCGGCGGCGCATGCGTGGTCGGCGGCACACTATCCTGGGCGACCGTAGCGCCATCGTCGCAACTCTTCGGCCCCACGATCCGCCGCACCGGCGACAAATCCGCTGTCGCGCTCACGTTTGACGACGGTCCGAACCCGGCCGTCACTCCAGCGCTGCTCGATCTGCTCGAGCGGCAAAGCATCAATGCGACATTCTTCCTGATCGGCCGCCACGTGCGCGCATTTCCCGCGCTGGCGAATGAGATCGGTGCGCGCGGCCACGTCATCGGCAATCATACCGAAACGCATCCGCGGCTCGCGTTTCTGCCGCCTGCCAGGATCGCGGACCAGCTTAACCGTTGCGACGAAGCAATCGAGGCGACCACAGGCAAGAAGCCTCGTTGGATGCGGCCGCCCTTCGGTTTTCGCGGCCCGCAGCTCGGCGGGGTCGTGCGAAAGCATGGCAGCGCCGGCGTTGTGATGTGGTCCGTTTGGGCGCGGGATTGGAAGCCGCAGCCTCCCGAACCCGTGATTCAGCGCTTGCGCCGCGTGGGCGGAGGGGATATCGTCCTGCTGCACGATGGCGATCATCGAGTGCTGGGAGGTGACCGTCGCCATACCGTCGCAGCGCTCGAGCATTGGCTCCCGCGGTGGAAGGATGCGGGCATTCGCTTCGTGACTCTGGACGAGATTGAGTAGCTGCAATGGTCGGACAGAATTGACAGGATAGAGGCGAATGGACGAGAGACGATTCTACGATGAGAAGGAAGAGACGAAGCAGATTCCCCTGACCTGCCCGCATTGCCGCCAGGAGGGAACCTTTCCTGTTCGATGGATGGTCCGAACGAAAAAGTCGAGCGTTCCCGCCGGGGCGAATGGAGAGGACCAGAAACAGTTCGCCAAGGCCCGCTCTTATATGGTTCGCGTGGACAACATGGTCGCCTGCCGCAACATTCGCTGCCGCAAGCGCTTCGATTTGAGCGGCCAGACCGTCTTTCTCATTTAGCCCTCCAGCCGATTCCGGTGCTAGTTTTCCTCGAAATTTCCGTGGGGAACTGCGGCGACGTGCTGTCCGCTGAGCACTTCGCGTATCTTCTTGGCGAGCGCCTTTAGGTTGAACGGCTTCTGCAAGAACGCGACGCCACCTTCGAGCACGCCGTGGCGAAACACGGTGTCGTCCGTGTAGCCGGATATGAACAACACCTTCATGTCGGGCCGCTCCGCCGACAACTTCGTCGCGAGTTCGGGTCCGTTCAGATGAGGCATCACGACGTCGGTGACCAATATGTGAATCGGGCCGGGATGCGTCGCGGCGACTCGGAGCGCCTGTTCGCCATCGGCAGCTTCGAGCACGCAGTATCCGGTCGCCCCGAGATAGTCCCGCACGAGATCGCGGACGCTCTGCTCGTCCTCGACGAATAGAACTGTTTCAGTACCTCGCGCACTCCCCTTCGCGTCTGTGTCGAGTTGCGTCCGGTCCAACTCCGCCGTCACCTGTGGCAGGTAAATCTTGAATGTGGTTCCGTGTCCGACTTCGCTGTACACGTATATGTACCCGCCGCTCTGCTTCACCACGCCGTACACCGTTGCGAGACCAAGCCCCGTGCCCTTGCCCGGCCCCTTGGTCGTAAAGAAAGGTTCGAAGATGCGCACCTGCGTTTTGGCATCCATGCCGCAACCGGTGTCGGTCACGGTCAGCATCACGTAGGACCCCGGTTCCACGCTCACGTGCGTTGCCGCGTAGCCCCGGTCGAGCACCACGTTCGAGGTTTCGATCGTCAATCGGCCGCCCTCCGGCATCGCGTCCCGCGCGTTGACCACCAGATTCAGGAGCACTTGCTCGATCTGCCCCGGGTCGGCTTTCACGCGGCCTAGGTTACCGCCGGGCAGAAACGCCATCTCGATGTTCTCGCCGATCACGCGTGAAAACATGCGGATCATCCCGGCCACGGTATCGTTCAGATCGAGCACGCGCGGCTGGAGCACTTGCTTACGGCTGAAGGCGAGCAATTGTCGCGTCAGAGTCGCCGCTCGGTCGGCCGCCTTTTCCATTTGCTGGATGCCGACCCGGAGCGCCGAATTTTCCGGCATGCGTTCGAGCAGGAGCTGCGCGTGGCCCTTCACCACCATCAGCAGGTTGTTGAAATCGTGCGCCACGCCTCCTGCCAGCTCTCCCACCGCCTGCATCTTCTGGGATTGCCGCAATTGATCCGCCAGCCGCTCGCGTTCCGTGATGTCCAGCGCAACGCCGATAACGCCCTGGATAACTCCTTCGCCGTCGCGCAACGGTTGGACGTGCGATTCGAACCGCCGGTCGTTCCAATTCGCCTCGTAGGCCACGGATTGCCCCGACAGGGCCCTGCGGTGCGCCACGATGGGTGGGGAATTCGCATCGGTCGTGAAGAAGAATTCCAAGAGCGGCCGGCCGACCGGTTCGCGTTCGCGAAGTCCGAGAGCATCCAGTCCTGCGCCCATGGCCGACGTAATCCGCAGGTCTGCGTTCGTCGTCCAGAGTACGGCTGGCATCTTCTCGACCATCACCGCTAGTCGCGTGCGCTCCTCGTGCCGCTCGGTCTGAACCCGTTCCAGGTCCTCGAGCATGCTGTTGATCGTGCCTTCAAGATTCGCGAGTTCATCGTGGCCGGAGACCTTGAGGCGAGCCCCGAGGTCCCCGCTGACTCCAATCTTCACGATGTTCTCGCTCAGCGCGGCAACGCGCGCAATTACAAACCGCTCGAGGAGATACATTGTTACCGCTCCGAACACGAGGCCCGCAGCCAGAAGCAGCAGCAGGAACTGCAACAAGCTCGTTTGGCCTTGCTGATATATGTTGCGCGGAAGAAGGACGCGCAGAATGGCAACGGGCTTTCCGTATACGTCGTGGAGCTCCTGATACGCGCCGAGGGAGGCCGCATTGAACGGGCGAATTAGGGTGGGTTCCTGGTCCGAAATTGTATTGGCGGCGAACTGGAGATCGGGAAGCAGCTCGCCTGAATCGAGCCGCACGATCTCGACCGGCATGCGCGTCATCCCTCCGAGGCGCACCGTCTCATCGGCGTCCAGGGACCGCCCCATGATCAATCGCCCGGCGGCCGGCCCTTCCGAGTTGCTTGTCAAGATGGCGCTGGAATCGATCAAGATAGGACCCGACGCGAGCATCAAGATCCCGGTCACGTCCCCCAAGTCCGTTGATTTGCCGCCGAGGACCGAGCCCGGCCGCAAGTGGCGTTCGAGCTCGGCTGGAACGGGCGCCGCTTCCATCGCGGCAAGGTTGAAGCCTTTCGAAAACACCCTGTGGCCCGCCCCATCCAGGACGATCACGAAATTTAGCCGCAGCTGTTCGATCGTGCGCGACGGAAAGTTCGTCGCAACCTTCGCGGGATTGCTGCCGCGGAGGTAGGCGTATGTTTGATCTTGGTCCGCATACTGATCGGCTGTGTGCTGGAGCGTGTCGATCTCGTTCGAGAGGGCCTTCGAGGCCCGTTCGAGGTTCTCGCGCGCGAAATCGCTTTCGACGTGCGCGAACCCATTCAGAAGAACGACGCGTGAGAGCCAGAAGAGGCCGCCCACCAGGCCCACCAGCGCCGCCAGAACGATCAGGAGCGTCTTATTGCGCAGGGATGTCCGTACGTGAAATCGCATGTTCTTGCCGGCCTGAGAGTGACCCCAACTCAGTATATGAGCCGCGGGGCCGGAGAGCTTTCAGCCCCGGAGAGGCGCGTGCTCAGTCGTGCACTCCGCGGTGCTCGCGCTTGTCCCGGAGGCGGTTCAGGGATTACCCTCGAAGCATCTCGGCTTGCTGCGGAAGCATCCTTCTAGGTTAAGTAGCGATTCGGGGGAAAATGATGACAAGCTTTGCATGCAGCGCGCAGCGAGCAGGCGCCCTTCTTCTAGTGTTGGGACTAGCCGTTCCGGTTTGGGGCCAGCAGGCGGGCCCAATGGCTCCGACGGCGTCGTCCACGCCTGCGGCTCCGCCAGCGCCCGCCGCAACAACTGTCGCTGCTCCGGCTGCCAGGAGTGCACAAATCGAAGTGCCCTCTGGCACGCACATCCCGCTCGTGCTTCACAATGCGATCTCCACGCGGAGCGCGCGCCCCGGCGATCCGGTCTATTTCGAGACATTGTTTCCCGTGGCCGTGAACGGTCAGATCGTGATTCCCGCAGGAACCTACGTGAGCGGAGAGGTCACCGAAGCTAAACGCGCCGGACGCGTGAAGGGTCGCGCCGAGCTGATGATCAAGCTGACCACGATGATTATGCCGAACACCTACATGGTCGATCTGAATGCGACGCCGAGCGGCGCAGGCACCGGCGGGGGCGAGACCGTGAACAGTGAAGGCAAGGTTGTCGGCGACACGGACAAGGCGTCCGATGTCGGCACGGTTGTGAAATCGACCACCGTCGGCGCGGGCATCGGCGCCATCGCCAGCCGCAGCGGCACGGGCGCTGGAATTGGCGCGGGCATCGGAGCCGCGGCGGGTCTCGGGGCGGTGCTCCTCTCGCGCGGTCCGGAAGCCGAGTTGCCGCGCGGCTCAACCCTGGAAGCTGTGATCGATCGCCCGATCTATCTCGATGCGGATAAAGTCCAATTCACCAGCCCGGGACAGGCCTCAACGCTCCCGGGTCCGCCGAACCGCGAGCCCCAGCGCAACAAAGTCCCGTTCTGAGCCGCTTGAGTGTGCTGAATCGTTCAGGGTTTCCGCGAGTCAAGTGCCGCGGGACATGGATCTGGATGACTCCACTGGATGATGGCTACTAAACCGGAGCGGCGAGAATGCTTCCGCTTCGAAGGTTGTACCCCCGTTCAGAATCCATTCGCGCACGAGCTTCGCGGTAACCGGCGCGAGAAGAACTCCATTTCGATGGTGACCGGTGGCAATCAGCAGACCTTCGACATCGGTCGGGCCGAGGATCGGAAGATCGTCCGGCGTTCCCGGCCGCAATCCGGCCCACGATTCCACCAACTCCGCTCCCGCGAGACCAGGAAGCATTTCAAGTGCGGCATCCAGCATCTGGCGGACACCACCAGCGGTGACGCGCTTCTCAAAACCTGCGTTTTCGAGTGTGCTCCCGACGACGATTCGGCCATCCCGGCGTGGCACCAGGTAGCCGCGCCCGGCGCGCAGGACGCGCTGCAAGCTCACACTTTCGGCCCGTAGTGCCAGCATCTGCCCCCGCACGGGCCGTGTGGGCGCATAACGTGTGAGCAAATCACCGTCACGAGCAATCTCGCCGCAAAAGCATCCGGCTGCCACGACGACGTGCGCCGCCACGATCTTTTCGCTCCCGGCGACTACGCCGGTGCAGTGATCGTGCTCGCGTAGCAATCCCGTGACGGGACAGTCCGAACGGATCTCGACGCCACGGCGCCGAGCCGCGGTCAGCACCGCATCCATCAGAGCGCGGGGTTCGACCGTGCCCTCTTCGGGCAGCCACGCAGCCGCGCGCATGGCCGGGTTAATCGATTTTTCCCACTGGCGGACTGTGTCGAGCGAGATGGGCTCCGCCGCGAGCCCCAGATCGCGATACTCGGAGACCAATTTATCGCGCTCGGCTTCGCCGCGCGGCGGAAGAAAAATCTCAAGCGCTCCGTCGCGCGCATACGCCGCCGATTTTCCGGACGCTTCTTCCACCGCTGCCACAAATTGGGGATAGAGCCTCAGGCTTTCCTGTCCCAGGGGCACAAGCGGGAGGTCTCCCGGTAGATGAGGGCCTGGCGAGAGCATGCCCGCAGCCGCCCAGGAGGCTTCCTGGCCCGGCTGCTGGCGATCTAGCACGATGACGCGAAGTTTTTGTCCCGCCAGCTCGAACGCGATCGATGCGCCGATCACGCCGCCGCCGATAATGGCCACGTCGAATGTCTTCATATTTTCACGCGCTGATTCTAACAGCAAAGAGCGCGGCGCGGTCAGTCTCGCAATTGCGGTTGGATTAAAGTCCTGTATCGTTGCCGGTGTTGCCGCGCTGTATAAATTTGGCTCTCTACTTTGGAATCTCAGCGGTCAAAATCAGCGCATCTTCAATCGGCGCCGAGTAGTAGCGCGGCCTGCGCCCGACCACTTCAAAACCGTGGCGCTCGTAGAAGTGCAACGCGGCAAGATTGGACGCGCGGACCTCGAGGAGCGCCTTCTCCGCGCGAAACTTCGCGCCCCAGGCCAGCGTTTCGCGGAGAAGCGACGTGCCGATTCCGCCGTGGCGCGCGTGCGGCCGCACCGCGAAGTTCAGAATTTCGAGGTCGGTCACCACGCGTCGCGCCACCAGAAATCCGGCAATTTCGCTCTGTTCTTCCGCCACCCATCCGGCCATGTCGCCCCGCGCGACGCGCGCGTAGTCCCATATCGTCCACTGCGCGATCTCAGGAGACGCCGACTGGATTGCAAGAATCGCATCCACGTCGCGCGCTTCGATCGGGCGAATGTTCAAGATTCGGGCGGCCTTTTCCAGTGAAGTTCGGCATCGCTGCGCCGGATGTAGTTTGCGTCGAGCGTCAGCGGGTCGGCTAGCTCGCCACGTTTCGCTTTTTCGTAGCCGAGCTGTCCCACCTGCGGTGCGAGCACGGCCGGCACTCGATCTATGCTGATCCGCCCTGTGCGGGTTGTCTCACAACGAGACACCACGCCCGAAACGAGCTCCGGGACCGGCGTGATGATCGCGAGATTTTCGATTGCAGCGCGTGCTAGCAGAATCTCCGCGAATTCCTCGGGCGTCATCACGCACTCCTCGCCTTCAAGTGCTAGGGCGTCTTCTCCCTGCGCTCCCGCGCGCCTGTAGAAACCGAAATAAACCTGTCCGCGCCGGGCGTCAAGGACTGGTACTAGTAATGGTCCTTGCGAATGTGATTGTGCCGCAACGGCTTCGAGGGCGCTGACCGCCGCAATCGGCTTGCGATACACCTCCGCCCAACCCTTCACCGCCGCCAATCCCACGCGCAAACCCGTGAACGATCCCGGGCCGGCCGCCACCGCGAAGAGGTCGAACGCGTCGAGGCCGAGCGAGAGTTCGCCCAGAAGGAATTCAAGGTGGCGAAAAATTCGCGAAGAGTAGATTTCATCGGTCCACGTCGATACGGTTCCGATTACCTTTTCATCGCGCAGCACGGCGATGCTTCCGGCAGGCGAAGAGGTGTCCAAGGCGAGGATCAGCACGTGCCCTATTATAGGGCAATTGCGCTGCCAAACTTCGTAGAAACCGCGCGATCCGGCAAATTTCATTTTTCCCGAATCGTGTGGAAAACCTTGACGCCGTCATTCACGTGAGCCTAAACTTTGCCTAGGTAGTTCGGGGGAGGGAACTTCGACTCATGGACTTTAAGCTAGGCGAAAAAGTCGTGTATCCGAACCATGGTGTAGGGCTGATCGAACAAATCAGTTTTGGTTATGTGAACGGCAGATCGGAACGCTTCTATATGTTGCGGATTCTTTCGAGTGGCTTGAAGGTGATGGTGCCGCAAGCGAACATCGAAAGCGTGGGATTGCGACCCATCATCCGCTCAACCCAGGCCGGCGCAGTTCTTTCTTACCTCGAAAAAGGCCGCTCTGCTTCCCACCACGATTGGAAACATCGCTTCAAAGAGAATTCGGACAAGATGCGTACGGGATCCCTCATGGAAGTAGCCGCGGTTCTCAAGGGTCTCGTGGCGCTCAGCCGGACGAAGCCACTCTCTTTCCGCGAAAAGAAGATGCTCGAGCGCGCGAAGTTTCTTCTCGTGAGCGAGCTGGCCACGGTGCGCAATACGACCGAACAGACGGTTGAATCCAACATCGTCCGCGCGCTGGCAAAGGCCAAGCTCCAGATGCCGGAGGCGACGGTGCTACCGGAATAGTTTCTTCAATTTCTCGTTCGATTTGAGCCGGGCACAATTCTAAGGATTGTGCCCGGTGCTGTTTTCGGGCGTCGTTATCCCGAAGAAACTTGGCCGCCATGTTCCTTCCTCGCGCAGCCGGATCGGCAGTAAAGTTGACGCGATTCTTCGCGCCGTTTAAACTTTTCAGATGAAGTAAGATGGTTGTCTCTCTCCGGTGTCGCTGGCATGACGCCTGGAGAGCGCCCAGGAAATCATGAGCCCTACGGCCTTACAACAAAAGCGGCACCAGCTGATTCTGACCGATGTGGTCCGCGAGTACATCGAGACGGGCGAGCCTGTCTCTTCGCGCAGCGTGGCGCGCCGCCATATCGAGCCGCTGAGCCCCGCGACCGTTCGCAACGTCATGGCGGACCTCGAGGACGAGGGCTATCTCTATCAGCCGCATACGTCCGCCGGCCGTGTCCCGACCGCCGCGGCCTACCGGTTCTTTGTCGAGCAGGTGACCGCGCAGGCGACGGCCAGCCCTGAAGATCGCCAGTGGATTCGCCGCGAGCTCGCGGCGGCCCAGACGCCGGAAGCCGTGATGGAGCGAGCGAGCCACGTCCTTGCGGCCGTTTCCCGCGGCTTGGGAATCTTTATTTCGCCGCCGCTTGCGCGCAGCGTCGTCGAGCATGTGCGATTCCTGGTCGTTCCCGATCATCGCGTTCTCGTGGTTCTAGTGACGACCGGCGGGTTGACGCGCGACAAGCTGATTCGTCCCGAGCGATCGTTCCGGCAGGAAGACTTGGACCGCATCGCCGCGCATCTCAACCGTCACTACGTCGGCTGGACGCTCGAAGCGATGCGCGCCGATCTTCGCGCGCAGGTCGAGCGCGACCGTGAACAGTATGGCCACTTAGCGGATGACGCTCTCATGTTGTGCGACCCCGCCGTGCTCGGTGACAGTGCCGAGCGCAAGATTTACGTCGAGGGCGCCGCGCAGATGGCATCCGCGATCGAGTTCACGAATCAGGATCAGTTGCGCGAGCTGCTCGAGGCGATCGAGGAAAAAGACCGCCTCATCGGGCTCCTGAGCGGCTGCATCGAAGCGCCCGAACCCGTGCATGTGGAGCTCGGCCTCGACAAGATGTCCAACGCCGGAAAGCACCTCGCGCTCGTCTCGGCGTCGTATTCGACGAACGATCAGGTGCAGGGCGCGCTCGGGATTCTGGCTCCAATGCGCATGCACTACGAACGTGTGATCACGGCCGTGGCCTTCATGGCCCAGTTTTTCTCCGAGAACTCCGAGGAGAACAAAACCTCTTGAGCGCTCACAAGGACGCAGATCGAGAATCGAATCCGGCCTCTTCCGGCGAACGCCCGGATCAGCAGGCTTCCGCGGCCCAGCCGCTCGATCCTTCCTCGGATGAGGTGGCGAAGCTCCTCGCCGAAAAGCGGGAACTCATGGATACCCTCGTCCGCAGGCAAGCGGACTTCGAGAACTACCGCAAGCGCATCGAAAAAGAGCGCCATCACGACCGTCATCGCGGCGTCGAGGCCGTCATCGAGCACATTCTTCCCGTGCTTGACGCCTTCGATCGCGCGCTCGCCGAGTCAGATGATTCGGCCTATATGGAGTATCGCAAGGGATTCGAGCTCATCCGCCGCCAGCTCTGGGAATCGCTCGCGAAGCAGGGGCTGGTGCGCATCGACGCGATGGGCCAGGAGTTCAATCCGCATTTTCATCACGCGATTGAGCGTGTCGAGACCTCCGAGCACGCCGACGGAATCGTGATCGGCGAATTGCAGCCGGGTTACATGTTTCACGATCGCGTGCTGCGGCCTGCGATGGTACGAGTCGCTACCACGCCCGAGTCGAAGACCGCGCATGCTTCAAAGCGCGAAAACTGAGCTTGGTCCGGGTTTCGTAGCGGCCGCCTTTCGCGGGTTTCGCGTCCCGACGATCTTTGTCGGGAAGGCGGGCGCTTTTTATTTTCAAGTAGAGGTGCAACAACACGCATGGCGAACGGCAATCAGCAGGACTACTACGAAATTCTCGGCGTCGCCCGTGAAGCTTCCGCCGACCAGATCAAGTCGGCCTATCGCAAGGCCGCGCTGAAGTGGCATCCCGACCGCAATCCTGAAAATAAGTCGGAAGCCGAGGAGAATTTCCGGCTCGCGTCCGAGGCTTACAGCGTTCTTTCCGATCCGCAGAAGCGCCCGGTGTACGACCGATTCGGCCACGCAGGCCTGGGCGGCCGCGGATTCGAGGCGAACGGTTTCAACGCGACGATCTTCGAGGAATTTCACGACATCCTCGGCGATCTCTTCGGCTTCGATCAGGCCTTCGGTGGTGGAGGCCGCCGCGGGCGTGGTTCGCGCGGCCAGCGCGGCGCGGACCTGCGCTACGACATGTCGCTCAGCTTTGAGGACGCTGCCACGGGCGTCAGCACGAAGATTCGTCTTTCGCGCCGCGAGAACTGCGAAGAGTGCAAGGGCACCGGCGCAAAATCCGGCACCGGCATGACGCCTTGCCGCACCTGCGGCGGTCGCGGCCAGATGTCCTATCAGCAGGGATTCTTTTCGATCACGCGCACGTGCCCGGCGTGCCAGGGCGCGGGACAAGTGATCCGCGATGCTTGCACGGCCTGCCGCGGCCAGGGGCGCATCGAGCGCGAGCGCACGCTTGAAGTCGGCATCCCGGCTGGCGTCGATTCAGGCACCCGCCTTCGCATGGCGGGTCAGGGTGAGCCCGGGACGAATGGCGGCCCCGCGGGCGACCTCTACATTTTTCTCGAAGTGAAGGAGCACCCGTTTTTCGAGCGCCGCGGCTCGGACCTATACTGCACGATTCCCATCAGCTTCCCGCAGGCCGCGCTCGGCGCGAAAATCAAGATTCCCACTCTCCAGGGGGAAGCCGATTTCGAAATCCCCGAAGGCACGCAGTCCGGCCAGATTTTCCGCCAAAAAGGGAAGGGGCTTGCGAATCCGCACGGCGGACGCGGCGATCTCTACGTGAACATTCAAGTTGTCGTCCCAGCGAAACTCACCCGCGACCAGCGCCGCACTCTCGAACAGCTCGGCCAGTCCATCAAAGTGGAGAACAAGCCCGCCGACCGCTCCTCCAGCTTCTTCGATAAAGTAAAAGACATTTTCGGCTGATCTCTCCGCTCGGTTTCCGGGCTAAACTCCTGCCATGCGCCGCCGCTTCTTCGTGGATCGATTCGAATCGAATTCCGCCAATCTTCGCGGTGAGGCTGCCGAACATCTCGGTCGCGTCCTGCGCGCCGAGCCCGGCCAGCTCTATGAGCTGAGCGACGGCCAGCGCGTCTGGCTCGCCCGGATCGAGCGCGTCGCGCTCTCGAAACGCGGCGAGAATCGCATCGAGTTCGCTCTCGTCGAGCCGCTCCCGGCGCCCGAGCCTGGATTGCAAATCGAGCTTCTGGTTTCGCTCGTGAAATTCGATCGCTTCGAGTGGTGCCTCGAGAAGGCGACGGAACTCGGTGCCACTCAGATAGTCCCTCTCTCTGCCGCACGCACGGACAAGCCGCTCATCGCTGCTGCGGCGAAACGCTTTGCGCGCTGGGAGCGTATCGTTCTCGAATCCGCTCAGCAGTCTCGCCTCCTGCGTCCGCCCGAAATCCACGCGCCCGTTTCCTCCGAAAAAGGATTCGCGCAATCGTCCGCAGCCTGCAAGATTTTTCTCTCCGAACGCCGCGAGGCGCTTCCTCTGCGCGAAGTGCTGCGGGGCGTCACAGGTCGCGCATCGCCCGGAGACATCACTACCGCCGCGCTCGCAATCGGCCCCGAGGGCGGCTGGACGGACGGCGAAATCGGTGCCGCTCGTGCCGCCGGATTCGCCGAAGCTTCGCTCGGTGAAACGATTCTCCGCACCGAAACCGCCGTCATCGCCTCGATGTCGGTGCTCCGTTTCGCTCTCATTGACTAGATTCTGGTGCGTCCTTTACCTCGAATTCGCTGGCGTGATATAAATACTGAAGAGAAGCATGCAGGTCGCCTCCCAACCCGGTTTGACGTCTCCGCCTGAAAACGCGTCGAATGTTCCGTTGCGGCGCGAGCTCCGCAGTTGGACGCGCGATCTTGCCGTGGCGCTGGGGTTGGCCATCGTCATCATGATTTTTCTGTACCAGCCCGTGAAGGTTGAAGGCACCAGCATGAATCCGCTCCTCTCCGATCAGGAGCGCATCTTCATCAACAAATTTGTCTATCGCTTCGAACCGATCGAGCGCGGCGACGTGGTCGTCTTCTGGTATCCTCTGGATCGCTCGAAATCGTTTATCAAGCGCGTGGTGGGCTTGCCGGGCGAGACGGTCGAGATTCGCGCCGGCCACGTCTACGTGAACGGCCAGGAATTGCAGGACCAGTATGTGCCGGCCGGTTATCTCGACGGTTCGAACTACCTTCCCCGGCGGATTTCGCGCGACGAGTATTTCGTGATGGGCGATCATCGCGATAGCTCCAATGATTCGCGCGTGTTCGGGCCGGTTCCGCGCGGCTACATTTACGGCAAGGCCGTATTCGCCTACTGGCCGGTGGACCACTTTGGATCGCTGACGGCGTCTTCGACGGTCAGCGCGGCATCGAAATGACACCCTCTGGAGGACACACTGAACGAGGCCCTCGCAAGTCGCGCGACTCTCGCGCTCGAGGACGGAAGAGTCTTTAGCGGCTGCGCGGCGGGCGCTCGCACCCGTCGTGGCGGCGAAGTCGTTTTCAATACCAGCCTCACGGGTTACCAGGAAGTTTTCACCGATCCCAGCTACGCCGGGCAGATAGTGTGCCTCACGTATCCCCACATCGGCAACGTGGGCACGAATCTCGACGACGAGGAATCGGGAAAGCCCTACATCGAAGCGCTGATCGTCCGCGAGTTCTCTCCGCTCGCTTCCAACTGGCGCTCGAGCGAATCCGCACAGCAGTATCTCGAGCGCCATGGCGTGCCCGTCATCTGGGATCTCGATACGCGCGCGCTGGTGCGCCATCTCCGTGAAGTCGGCGCGCTGCGCGGAGTCGTCGCGACGGACGGCACGCCCGCCGAACAACTCATCGCCGAGGCGCGTGCGCTTCCCACGATGGCCGGCTTGGATCTCGCCAGCCGCGTCACTGCCGCAAAGCAATACGACTGGACGCGCGGATCGATCGATCTCGCAGCGCCCGTCGCCGTGGCTGCCGCAGCTTCGAAAGGGAATGGCGCGTCCTCGGGTGCCACAGATTCGTCAGGGCACGGCTTCAGCCGTGCCGCTAGGAAGTCCTCACCCTCTGGGGTTTCAACCCCTGAGGGCCAAGTGCGCTACCGCGTCGTCGCCTACGATTTCGGCATTAAGCAAAACATTCTTCGCTTGCTCGTGGACCATGGTTGCGGGGTAACGGTGGTGCCGGCAAAAACCTCCGCCGAAGACGTCCTCGCGCTCAAGCCGCAGGGCGTTTTCGTGTCGAACGGTCCGGGCGACCCCGAGCCGGTCACCTACGCAATCAAGAATCTTCGCAAGCTTCTCGGCCGCGTCCCGATCTTCGGCATCTGTCTGGGGCATCAGCTTTGCGGTCTCGCGCTCGGCGGCCGCACCTTCAAGCTGAAGTTCGGACATCACGGCTCGAACCATCCCGTGAAAAATCTGCTGACGAATAAAGTCGAGATCACCGCGCAGAACCACGGCTTCTGCGTCGATCCGGATTCGCTCCCGTCGAGCGATGTTGAGATCACGCATGTCAATTTGAACGACCATACGAACGAGGGCATGCGTCACCGCTCGCTCCCTCTTTTCAGCGTCCAGTATCATCCCGAGGCCTCGCCCGGTCCCCACGACGCCCGCTACCTCTTCGACGATTTCATCGCCATGATGAAGGAGTCTGCGCGATGAATTGTTCGATCTGGCCGTCGTTCGATCCGAAACTAACCTGGGATGGATTACTTACCTTTATTACAGGCATTTTGGCATTCGTCGCGGGCCTACTGGCCTTCCTTGGAATTCGATCTCAAATTCGTCACGCAGACTCTGGGTTGCAAACCCAATTGGACGCTGAGAAGAAGGCTCGCGAGGACGCTGCAAACGAGCAACGCAAAGCGGTCGCGACGGCGCTGCTTTTCGAGATCGACAACCATTACAGAAGCAACATCCGAGACGTAGTCCGATACCTTGAAGAGCACAAGAATGATCCTGACCCGACCGTCATCAAGCCGCCGGGTGTGAACCCATTTCCAGTTTACGTCGGTAATTCGAAGGTACTCGGCGTTCTCCCGACCGTCCTGGTCGAGATAATGGTGAATTACTACGGCGAGTTGCGGGGGTATGTCGCCACCTTCAACCTATACCTGAAGGGGTATGAAATGTTCTTGGAAGGTAATACCACAATCGGGCGCGGCGTCATGCGGACCCTGATTCCCAGAATCATAATTGAGGGCGTGGCAATCACGCAGTTGGCCTACACCACATGTGGGTTACTCTGCGATTTCGTGGGCACAGAGTTCTCCTTTCCTCGAATCGGGGTTGCGGGTGACCCGCGCGTGCAGGACTCGACCCGCACTACCCTCCTTGCTGCCCGTGAGCAGCTGATGCAAGAGATTGGCCGGATGCCAACCCATGCCCAAGCGCACTGACATCAAGAAGATCCTCATCATCGGCTCCGGCCCGATCATCATCGGCCAGGCGTGCGAATTCGACTACTCCGGCACGCAGGCCTGCAAAGCCCTTCGCTCCGAGGGCTACGAGGTCATCCTCGTCAATTCGAATCCCGCGACGATCATGACCGACCCCGAAACCGCAAACCGCACCTACATCGAGCCGCTCGCGAAGGAATATCTCGAGGCCATCATCGCCGCCGAGCGCCCCGACGCCTTGCTCCCGACCGTCGGCGGCCAGACCGGCCTCAATCTTGCGGTCGAACTCGCCGAAACCGGCGTCCTCGAAAAATATGGAGTGAAACTCATCGGCGCTTCGCTCCGCGCGATCAAAATCGCCGAAGATCGTCTGCTTTTCAAGGACGCCTGCCGCAAGATTGGCCTCGAAGTCCCCGCGTCCGCCGTCGTCAAGGAAATTCCCGAAGCGATCCGTCTCGCCGACCAGCTTGGCTATCCCGTCGTCATCCGGCCGTCGTTCACGCTTGGCGGCACGGGCGGCTCGATCGCCTACAACCGCGAGGAATTTGCGGACCTCATCTCCCGCGCGCTCGATGCGAGTCCCGTCCATCAGGCTCTCATCGAGGAATCCGTCATCGGCTGGAAGGAATTCGAGCTCGAGGTGATGCGCGATCACCGCGACAACTTCGTCGTCATCTGCTCGATTGAAAATGTCGATCCGATGGGCATCCACACGGGCGATTCGATCACGGTCGCTCCCGCGCAGACGCTCACCGACAAGGAATACCAGCGCATGCGCGATGCTGCCGCCGCGATTATCCGCGAGGTCGGAGTCGAGACGGGCGGCTCGAACATCCAGTTCGCCGTCGATCCCGAGACCGGCCGCATGACCGTGATTGAAATGAATCCCCGCGTCTCGCGCAGCTCCGCGCTCGCGAGCAAGGCCACCGGTTTTCCGATTGCCAAGATCGCCGCCAAGCTCGCCGTCGGCATGACGCTCGACGAAATCCCCAACGACATCACGCGCAAGACTCCCTCGTGCTTCGAGCCGAGCATCGATTACGTCGTCGCGAAAATCCCGAAGTGGCAGTTCGAGAAATTCCCGGGCAGCGAGACCACGCTGACCACGCAGATGAAATCCGTCGGCGAAGTGATGGCCATCGGCCGCACCTTCCAGGAAGCTTTGTGCAAGGGCATCCGCTCGCTCGAGCCGAGCACCGCGTGGCGCGCTCCGGCGGACGTCTCGGTCGCGCTCCTCCGCGAGAAGCTTCACGTGCCCGGCCCCGACCGCATTCACTGGCTTTTCGAAGCCCTCGAGCGCGGCATGACCCGCGACGAAGTCTGCTCGCTCACGAAAATCGATCCGTGGTTCATCCGCCAGATGGAAGATATGGTCGCGCTCGACCGGCGCGTTGCCGCCAGCTCGCTCCGCGGCATCTCGCGCGAGCTGCTTCTTGAATCGAAGCGCTCCGGCGCAAGCGACGAAGAACTCGCCAAGCTGTGGAACGTCAAGTCCGCCTCTGTCCGCGCCCGCCGCCACGAGCTCGGCGTCGTGCCCGTCTTCAAGCGCGTGGACACTTGCGCCGCGGAATTCGAATCGTTTACGCCGTACCTCTACTCCACGTATGAGGAGGAGGACGAGTCCGCCGCGGTCGACCGTCCGAAGATCGTCATCCTCGGCAGCGGCCCGAGCCGTATCGGGCAGGGAATCGAGTTCGACTACTGCTGCTGCCACGCCGCGCTTGCGCTCAAGGAAGATGGTTACGAGACCGTGATGATCAATTGCAACCCGGAAACGGTCTCGACCGACTACGACACATCCGACCGCCTCTACTTCGAGCCGCTCACGCTCGAAGACGTGCTTGCCGTGCTCGACCGTGAAAAGCCGCAGGGTGTGATCGTGCAATTCGGCGGGCAGACTCCCCTGAATCTCGCTCTCGAACTGAAGCGCAACCGCGCGAAGATCATCGGCACCGATCCGGAATCGATCGACCTCGCCGAGGATCGCCGCCGCTTCGGTGCGCTTCTCGCGGAACTCAATATTCCGCAGCCGCGCGGCGGCACCGCGTTCGCCCCGCAGGAAGCCGTCGCTGCCGCGTCCGAGATCGGCCTTCCGGTTCTCGTTCGCCCGAGCTACGTTCTCGGCGGGCGCGCCATGGTGATCGCATACGATTTGAAGACGGTCGAGGAATATGTGACGCAGGCCGTGCAGATCGGCTCGATGTCCGATCCCAAGCGCCCGATTCTGATCGACCAGTTCCTGGAAGACGCAACCGAGGTGGACGTGGACGCGCTGGCCGATGGCGACGACGTCGTCATCGCCGGCATCATGGAACACATCGAGGAAGCCGGCATCCATTCCGGCGACTCGTCGTGCGTGCTGCCGTCGGTTTCTCTCAAGCCGGCGGTGCTCGAAAGCATCCGCGACTACACGACTCGTCTCGCCCGCGCGCTCCACGTCGTCGGCCTGATGAACGTGCAGTACGCGATCCAGCACGACACCGTGTACGTCCTTGAGGTAAACCCGCGCGCCTCGCGCACGATTCCCTATGTCAGCAAGGCCACGGGCGTGCCGCTCGCCAAAGTCGCCGCGCGCTTGATGACCGGCCGCAAGCTGAAGGATTTGCACCTCCCGATCGTGGAGACGAACGGCGTGAAGGAGCTTGCCGTCCACGATTTTTACGCAGTGAAGTCGCCCGTGTTTCCGTTCAACAAATTCCGTGGCATCGATACGATCCTCGGTCCGGAGATGCGCTCGACAGGAGAAGTGATGGGGATCTCGTCGACGTTCGGGCTCGCGTTTGCCAAAGCGCAGCTCGCCGCGGGACAGCGTCTGCCGCTCGAGGGAGTCGTCTTCATGAGCGTGAACGACCACGACAAGCGCACCGTGGCGAGCGTCGCGAAGGATCTGGCCGCCGCCGGATTGAAGATCGCCGCCACGCGCGGCACAGCCTCGGCCCTCACGCGCGCGGGCATCGAAGTCGAAGCCGTTTACAAGGTAAACGAAGGCCGTCCCAATATCGTTGATCTGATCAAAACCGGGAAGGTGCAGCTCGTCATCAACACCCCACTGGGCCGCGAATCCTTCTACGACGAGAAATCCATCCGCCGCGCCGCCGTGCGCTACAATGTTCCATGTATCACGACGCTTTCGGCCGCTAGCGCCGCAGCCCTCGGCATTCGCGCGATGGCCGGCCACGCCCCGGATGTTGCCGCGCTCCAGGATTTGCACCGCCGCAAGTCCGCCGCCTCGGCGGCCCCTACCGACCGCTCCTAGCGCCGTGCAACACGCGACGGTGTCGTAGGGGCACGACATGTCGTGCTCGGCAAACTTGCTTGGCAGCGCGCTGCCTATCCATCTCGTTGGCGGCGCATGTTGTTTCTTCCTCTTCTGCGTCTCCTTGCCCCGAGTCCGCTGCAGGCGGACGAACGGTGCAGTGAACCCTCCGCGCCTTGCCCGCCCCCGGAATCCTTCGCCGGTCCTGGTCATCCAATCTCAACTGTGCTGAAACAACTTTCCAATTTGACCCGCCGCGCCCGCCGCTGTTGCCGCTGTCCGGAGCGCCGTGTATCATGACTCGGCCCATGGAGTCTCACTGTATTTCATTCCGCGAAATTCCTCACACGACGAAGCTTTTCTCCTCCTTTCTTGAAGATTTCGCGCGTGTTTCGTCCTACTACGCTCATCCGCCAACGGCTGCGGGCATCGACGCCGCCGCGCGCGAGGTGAAGCTCGATCCCGGTGTCCGCCGCAGCGTCGTCGAAATCTTGCGCGAACAAAACCGCCAGTTCGGCCCAGGTGGCGCAATCGATTCCGCCACTTCCCGCAACCTCGACCGCCTCGCCGCGGGCGCGGTCGCGATCGTCACCGGCCAGCAGGTCGGACTCTTTTCCGGCCCGGCCTACACTTTCTATAAGGCGCTTTCCGCTGTCCGCTGCGCTGAGGAGACCACGGCCCGCGGCACTGATGCCGTCCCGATCTTCTGGCTCGCCACAGAAGACCATGATCTCGCCGAGGTGAATCGCTCCGACTGGAACACGCGTAGCGGCCTCGCACGCTACGAACTGCCGGCCCGAGAAGAAGACGCCGGCCGCCACGTCGGCAAAGTTCGTCTCGGTGACGCCATCGAGTCGGTTGTCTCCGTTGCTGCGCAGACTCTCGAAGGTTCGGCTGCGGAGGGCGTTGCCCGCGCGCTCCGCGAATCGTATGCGTCCGGCGAAACATACGGCTCGGCTTTCGGAAAGCTCCTTTCGCGTCTGCTCGCCGGGCGAGGAATCATTTTCATCGATCCGCTCGATGCCCGCTTCGATCGTTTGGCTGCGCCGGTCTATCTTCGCGCGCTCGACGAAGCCGCTTCGCTCCGCGACGCGCTTCTGGCGCGTTCGAAGGAGCTTGAAGGCGCAGGGCTGCACGCGCAGGTGAAGGTCACGCACGAATCGACGCTGCTCTTTTACAACGTCGCCGGTCGCCGCGAGCCTCTGCACACTCGCAACGGAAAGTTTCACGCCGCCGATGCTGAATTCTCGCGAGACCAGCTTGCCGCCGCCGTCCAGTCGACGCCGGAAGGCTTCACGCCCAGCGCTCTGCTGCGACCAATCGTTCAGGACACGCTCCTGCCCACGGCTGCCTACATCGGCGGCCCCGCCGAGGTCGCCTATATGGCCCAGGCGCAGGTGATCTACCGGAAAATTCTCGGCCGAATGCCGGCAATCCTTCCTCGCGTCAGCTTCACGATCGTCGAGCAGCCCATCGCCCGCTTCCTCAAGCAGTACGAGCTCGATTTCCGCGACATTCTCACCGGCCCTCAGCACCTCCGGGCCAAGATGGAGCAGAAATCGCTCCCGAGCGCGCTCTCCGCCCGTTTCGACGAGAGCGAAAAGGCGCTCCGCGAAATCCTCAAGAGCTACGAAGAGCCGCTCGCGCGCCTCGATGCAACGCTCGTCGACGCGCTCCGCGCGTCCGAGGGCAAGATCCTTCACCAGATCGCGCAACTGAAGGGAAAGGTCGCCCGCGCTGAAAATTTCCGCTCCGGCGTGCTCGACCGCCACGAGCGCATCCTGCTCGATTCGCTCTATCCGCACGGCGGTCTTCAGGAGCGCACTCTCTGCCTCTTGCCGCTGCTCGCCGCGAATGGCGCCGCCCTCCTCGACGAACTCGCCCGCCTCGCCTCCATCTCCGATTCTGCCGACGGCCCCTCCTGCGCCCATCAGCACCACGTGTTGTTTCTGTAGGTTTTCCTCTGCGTCCCTGCGGTGAATTGGGTTTTCCGGGTTCCTTCTTGGTGGTTCCGCGTTTCACTTTCAACTTGCCCCGCCTCACGTGATAAAATGCGCGTTCTTCATTCTCCAATCTTCTATAGGGGGGCACGATGAACTTTACGCCGGGAAAACAGAAGGGCCTTAAGGCCGTATCCGATTCGCGTGGTGTGATTGCCGCTGCGGCCATGGACCAGCGCGGCTCGCTTAAGAGCGCGATCGCCAAGGAGAAGGGTATCGATAAGGGCGCCGTCACCGCGCAGATGCTCGAGGAGTTCAAGACGACCGTCGTCCGCGTCCTCACTCCCCACGCCAGTGCCATTCTGCTCGATCCCGAGTATGGTCTCCCCGCTGCCCTCGCCCGCTCGAAAAATGCCGGGCTGCTCCTCGCGTATGAAAACAGCGGCTACGACAACACGCGCCCCGGCCGCCTTCCCGATCTCCTGGACATCTGGTCCGTCCGCCGTCTGGTGGCCGCCGGCGCCGATTGCATCAAGATTCTTCTCTACTACACGCCCTTCGATCCGCAGGATGTCAACGAGATCAAGCACGCCTGGGTCGAGCGCATCGGCGCCGAATGCATTTCATCGGACGTCCCATTCTTCCTGGAACTCGTCGGCTACGAAGAGGGCGCGGACGAAAAGGGCCTCGGCTACGCGCGGAAAAAGCCCGACATCGTGGCGCGCAGCATGGCGGAATTCTCGAAGCCTCAGTACGCCGTGGATGTCCTCAAGGTGGAAGTCCCGATCAACATGGCTTACGTCGCGGGCGCGAAAGCCTGCAAGGGCGACGCGGCCTACACGCGCGAACAGGCCAAGGAGCACTTTCTCCGCGCCGCCACCGCCACGAAGAAACCGTTCATCTATTTGTCAGCGGGCGTCGGCAACGATGTCTTCAGCGAAACGCTCGAGCTCGCCGCTGAATCGGGCGTGAAGTTCTCGGGCGTTCTCTGCGGTCGCGCAACCTGGAAGGAAGGAATCCCGGTCTATGCGAAGCAGGGCGCCAAGGCGCTCGAAGACTGGCTTGCCGATCAGGGCGTGAAGAACATCAAGAACGTCAACGAGCGGCTCAAGGCCGCGACTCCTTGGGCCAGCATCTAGTAGCAATCTTACAAATGGCTGACCCGGAAGGGCGGGGCTTCAGCCCCGCCGTCAAATTCCGCGAGAAGAGGGCTTTAGCCCCTGAAGCCGGCGTTACAACACGTGCCGCTTCTCCTTCTTAGCCGTCCGGATCAATTCCCGCACGTTGCCGCGACCTGCGTTTCCATCTCGCCGTCAAACAGCGCGCCGCGCCGCGACTTGGCCGAGCAAACCTGACTCACGGTTAATCCGAGCGCGCCTCGCAGGTCGGCGCCCTCCAGACTCGTGCCGCTCAGGTCCGCGCCGTTCAGCACGGTTCCCGCAAGCTGCGCGCCGCCCAGGTTCGCGCCGCGCAGGTCCGCGTCGATGAAGATCGCGCTTTCGAGCTGCGCGCCTCCCAGATCCGCTCCCGCCAGCTTCGTTGACCAGAGATACGCTCCTCGAAGGTCCGCGTGATCGAGGTGAGCGCCGCCCATGTACGCGTCGCGCAGGTCCGCCTTCTGCAAATTCGCGCGCGTCATCGCGACGCCTCCCAGCCGCGCCATGTAGAGGCTGGCCCCATCGAGCCGCGCGTCCACCAGCGTGGCCTGGTCCAGCGAAGCGTAAGAGAGATTCGCGTCGTGCAAATCGGTGCGGCGTAGATCCGCTCCATCGAGAATGGACCGGTCGAGATTCGCGTGATTCATCCGCGCGTTGTCCATTACCACGAACCGCAGGTTGCTTTGCCCGAGGTCGGCCGAGCGCAGGTCCGCCTCCGACAAAAATGTGCCCTCAAAGTTCGCGCGCCACAGATGTGCGTTCGGAAGGAACGCCCTGTAGGCCTGTGCGTAGCGGAATCTCATATTGTCGAGCCGCGGGCCGTCGATGGACGAGACCTGATCGTCCCCTCCATTCCAATTCGCTGGCTTTCGGGAAATCACGGCTTCGGTCAGATCGGCGTAGGGATCGAATCCGATCCACAAGAAGACGTTCGACGCCCACCTCCGGACATTTGTAACGCCGTATTGCGGCGCGCGGTTCCGGTCGTGCGGCACGCCCAAAATCGTCCCGATCGAAAGCAGCACCAGCACGGCGCCTAGTCCTGCCGCCACAGTTGCGGGACTGATCGATTTCAGTTTCTTGGCAAGTCGCTGCGCCCACTTCCGTTCGAACTCCCATCTTTCCTGCGGCCGCCCGACTCTCGTCGTGGCGTAGAGAGCTACCCCGGTGGCAACCACCACGAGCACCATGTGCAGGATCGTGCCGTGAATCTCCTGTCGCGTCAGATACCGCCCCCAGAAAGCCAGCAGCGTGGCCGGCACGAGCCAATACGCCAGCAGGATCGAGCTCCACGTTTCGACCAGCCGCGTCGAGGCCGGATCGGGGTTCATCCACCGGAAATGCGTTCGCAGCAGACCCAGAATGATCGCGGGCGATTTGTCGCCCAATGTGTGTCCGTCCGGGAAAATCGCCGGCAATTCCAGGACCGAGTCCCACATTCGTTGCAGATGAAACTGAAACACGAGGTAGAGAATGAACAGCACCGCCGGGACGACCAGATAAAATTCCGCGGTCGGCAGCGCCGTCGCCGCGGTGCGCGAATGCAGGAAGGGAATGATGGCCGAATCCGTCAGCAGTTGAACGTCTCGGGTCTTCCAGATAATCAGCCACGAAAGCGCGCTCGCCGCTGTGATCGCGGTGAAGTAGCGGAAAGCGTTTCGCGAGGCGTGCTCGAATGCTGCAAAAGCCTCGAACTCCATGAGCTGCGGCGTCAGCAACGCGTCGCGCAAGTTCGCCCCGGCCACTTGCCGCGGCACGAGCCCCATCGCCGTTTCGAGCGACGCGCCTTCCAGATTCGCGCCTTCGAGGTTCGCGCCCACCAGGCATGATTCCTCCAGATCCGCGCGCACCAGGCAGGCGTCGCGCAGGTCCGCGAGCAGCAGATCGGCGGCTCTCAAATTCGCGTCGTGCAGATCGGCGAGACGCAGGTTGACGCTGATCAGGTCCGCCCCTTCGAGTTCGGCGCCGGAGAGATCGGCTCTTTGTCCGGTCACGCCGTGCGTTTCGACCCATTCACGGTGGCTCGCCAGCTTTTCGTCGAACGCCCAGTCCCTGTATGGCCTCCGTGGCGGCTCGGTCGGCGCTGCCTCCGGCGTGGTAACCACATCCGCCGTGCCGTATGAATCTTCCGCGGGAGTTTCAGCGCGATCCTGATGAGCTTCGTCTTGGATCTGCGCGTCACCGCCCTCGTTCGGAGAACTTTCGATAGTCGCCGGGGCTTGTGCCTCGCTCTCGTGGCTCGCGCTGGAAAGAGCCTCGTGATCCGTTTCCTCGACCGGATTCTCTTCGGAAGCAGCATCCATCGGCGCTTCGTTTTCGCGCGCCTCCGTAGCCGCTTCCACGGGAGCGCTCACTAGCTCTTCGGCAGGAGCCTCGATCGGCGCCTCGTCGGCAATGCTCGGGGACGAATCTGCGGAAATTTCCACCTCGGACTCGGGACCAGGCTGTTCCGCTGGAAACAGTTCTTCGAGTACGTGCGCTGCGGGTGGCAGTTCTTCCGCCGAGATTGGAACTTCGGTGCTGCCCAACTCGGGCGCGACGTTTGACGTCGCGGATACGTTGGTCTGGGCTGGTTCCGCTTCAGCCGCCGTTTCGTTCGGCGGCGGTTCGCTGGAGGTATCCGCGCTTGCGAGCAGCGTTTCGGTAATGGTTGTGGGCGCTTCCTGCGGGAAGAAAAGCCGCAGAAAAATGCTTCGTTTTCTTGGTGCGGATTCCGCAGCGTCCGGCTTCCCAATCGCTTCAGGCTGCGCAATCACTTCGGCCTGCACGCCCTTGGCCGGTGACTCTTCGGCGAAGATTTCGGCCAGAGCATTCGCCGCCGGAGGCAGTTCGCCCGCGTGAATTAAGCCGTCCGGCGATTCCGCCAGGGGAGTCTCCGTGCCCTCTTTTGCTGGCGCAGAGCGCTCCTCGGCTTCCTCGCCCGTGAACAGACGATGGAACAGAGACGCCACTAGTTGATCCCTTTTTCCCCCGAGAAGTTGGAAAAGACTTCCTGCTTGTTCAATTCGGGGCGCACTTCGCTTACTTAATGCCGCCGGCTTGCCCCCAAACCTGCCGCATCACGCATAGGGAGCCGAGCGAATGGGGCGCTGAAAGGGAAGACGACCGAACATCTGTCCCCACCTCACCCCACCGTATAAAGATTACCCTCTGCCAGCATATCGCGCCGAATCGTCGCGAACCCCCTGTCCAGGAGTGCAATAGCCGTACAGCTGGCCGCAGGGGTCTCTTCTCGGCGCTTGAAACTGAACCGGCAGCAAGGTGAGTATCTCGTCGGGCTTGCCTAACCCACTGGCAACGAAGCCATAAAGCGAGTATTTTGCATCCCGTGAATGCATGTTCATGCGGTTTCGCTGGGAATATCGCGCTTCGAAGGAGTTCATCGATGACTAAAGCAGGGTTCGTAGCGGCAGCAGTGCTTGTGATGGTGGCAGTCACGGGATGCACCGCTCAGCGAAAGGCGAACCTCGCCGCTCAGGAAGCAGCCATTCGTGCGACGGATGCCAGCTGGCTTGCTGCAGCCACCTCCCACGACCTCGAGCGCATCCTCCCCTTCTGGTCCGACGATGCCACCATTCTCCCTCCCGGTGCTCCCGCCGTCGTCGGCAAGGAAGCGATCCGCCAGTATGTTTCCGGCGCCTTTGCCACACCCGGCTTCTCGATCACCTGGACGACGGACACGGTGGAAGTTTCCCAATCGGGTGATTTGGCTTACTCCGCCGGGACCGACCGCATCTCCGTAACCGCTCCCGATGGAAAGTCAGTGACCGAGGTGAACAGGGGAGTGGCGATTTGGAAAAAGCAGCCCGATGGTTCTTGGAAGTGCGTGATGGACGTCATGAGTCCTGCCGCCGCGCTAAACGCCGGCGCCCCCCGAAGTTGAGTGCCACCACCCATCTCGACGGTGGAGCGAGCCCGGCCTTTATGGTATGAAGTGTGGCGCGCCGCAGCCGGGCAGCCGTGAAAATGTTTAGGAGGAGCCGCCGGAAATGGCCTTCGCCCTACCCCCGAACGTATCCGAGAAAACCTTTCAGAAGGCGCTGGACGCGTTCGCGGGCGTCGTCGGCAAGCAATGGGTGCTCGCGACGGATGAAGATCGCGGCACCTACATGGACATCTACGCCCCGGGCGATGCCGACCAGCACCTTCCGAGCGCCGCGGTGGGTCCTCAATCGGCCGAAGAGGTCCAGGCAATTGTCCGCATCGCCAACGAATACAAAATTCCGCTCTGGCCCATCTCGCGGGGGAAAAATCTGGGCTATGGCGCTGCCGCGCCGTGCATGAGCGGCACCGTGGTTCTCGATCTCGGCAGGATGAAACGCATCCTCGACGTCAACGAACGATTCGGCTACTGCCTGATCGAGCCCGGCGTCGGTTTCTACGATCTCTTCAACTATTTGCAGGAGCACAAGATTCCCCTGTGGATGTCTGTCCCGGCCAACGGATGGGGCAGCGTGGTGGGCAACGCTCTCGAGCGCGGCTACGGCTACACGCCTTACGGCGACAACACCCGCAACATTTGCGGCATGGAAATCGTGCTGCCCAATGGCGACATGGTCCGCACCGGCACCGGCGCGATGGCGAACAGTCCCTGCTGGCAGCTTTTCAAGTATGGCTACGGCCCCTCGTGGGACCAGGTGTTCGTGCAGTCGAATTACGGCATCGTCACAAAGCTGGGCATGTGGCTGATGCCCGAGCCCGAAGCGACGCTCGGCCTCAACATCCAACTGCCGAATCCCGATGACGTCGGATGGGCGGTCGACGAGCTCGCGCCGCTCCGGCTCAACGGCGTTTTGCAGCAAAGCCCCAGCATCGGCAATTCACTGCGCATCGCAGCCTCGCAGTCCCAGCGCAGCGAGTGGTATCAGGGCGATGGCGCGATGCCGGACGATGTCCTGCGCGAGGTGCTCAACAAATTCGGCCTCGGCTGGTGGAACATCAACTTGCGCCTCTATGGCTACGACGAAGTCAACGAAGCCCACGCCCGCATCATCAAGGCCGCGTTCGCGAAGCACACGAGCCAGGAATTCAAAGTCGTCAAATGGCACCGTGGCGATCCGATTGCCGATTCCGGCGCGGGCGTTCCGAGCGTGAACGCTCTCCAGATCGTCAATTGGCGCGGCGGGCGCGGGGGGCACATCGGTTTTTCGCCGGTCCTTCCTCCGACGAGCGAGCACGTCCTCAAGCAATTCCACAGCACGAAGAAACGCTATGAAGAAATCGGCGTGGACTACTATGGCTCGTTCACGCTGTTCGAACGATCCGTTACGAATATCAATCTGATGGTTTACGACCGCGACAACGCGGCGATGACATCGAAGGTCCGCGCCCTCTTCAAAGTGTTGGTCGTGGACGCCGCGAAGGAAGGTTATTCCGAATACCGCACGCACCTTTCCGATATGGACGACGTCGCGCTCACCTTCGACTTCAACAACCACGCGCTCCTTCGTCTGAATGAAACCGTCAAGGACGCACTCGATCCCAACGGCATCCTCGCGCCGGGCAAGCAGGGAATTTGGCCCAAAGCGCTTCGCAGGCAGAGGGCATGAGGACCGCGATGAACACTCCTCTGCCGGGATGCTTAGCCAATCTTTTTGCGATTTGTGTGACGGCGGCATGTTTGACCGCCGGATTCGGCGTCGCGCGCGCCACGGCTGCTCAAGAGAAAGCCGCGGATGATTCGGCGCAGAAAATCGCCGATGGCGACAAACTTTTCCACGCCCGCTGCGGATATTGCCACCTCGCCGGAGGCACTGGCACCTACATGCTGGGAAAGCGTCTCGGCAAGGACCGCGCTCTGCTCGAGGCGCGCACCGATCTCACCGTCGAGTACATCAAGAAGATCACGCGCGTCGGCATCAATAGCATGCCGCCTCACAATCGCATCGAGCTCCCCGATAACGAGCTGGACCTGATCGCCATCTATCTCACGCGGCCCGCGTCAGCGCGCCAGCCGAAGCCGCCGACAGGAGCCGGCCATGAATAGGCGCGACTTCCTGAAAGGTGCGGGCGCCGCGATCGTTCCCGCGGCGATCCCCGGCGCGATTTGGCGATCTCGCTCGCGATCGGACGATGCAGCGGCTTCTCCACCCCTTCTTCCGATCACTGCGGTCGTGTACGACGACCGCTACGCCGATTGTAAAATCTTCGCGGACGCGCTGGTCGCGCGAGGCGCCGTCGCATTTCCGATCGACGGTGACTCTGCGCGACTGTGGTACGGCCCGCTGCGCCGGCATCTCGCGCGGCATGGCGGCTGCGTTGCCGGCCTCACGACCGATTCGGATTTCGAAATATCGCGAGCCTGCGGCAGGGAACTGAACCTCAGGATTCGTTACGAAGGCGCGCATGATGGCCGCGCGTCGCGAACGAGTTTGACCCATCGTATGCGCGCTGTTGCTGGCGATCATGACATCGCCGCGGCGCTCGCTGGGCCAGGCGCTGCGTGGAGTGAATCTCTCGCCGGAATTCTGTGCCGGTTGCCGTCGGCTGATAATCTTGTGAGTGGAACCTTGCCGGAGGGAATTTCAGTCGCTACGACGCCGCGCTCGCGCAACCACCCGGGCTACTTGGCGTCCTGGCTCCTCGCCCCAACCTCGCCGTCACCTGTTGTTTGACGCGCGCATGAGTACCGCAGAAGTTCTCTCTTGTTCTTTCTTTCTCTGCGTCCTCAGTGTCTCTCTGTGTTCTCTGTGGTGAAAGCCCTTCGCTTTGAATTTGGCTTTCTCTGTGTTCTCTGCGTCTCCCTGCCCTGAGTCCGCGCAGCGGGCGAAGGGTGCGGTAGATGTGGCCGTCTCTGCGTTCTCCGCGTCTCTGCGGTAAAAGCCTTTGCCTTTGACTCTGGTTTTTCTGCCGCCAGTGATTTCGCTCCGGCCATCACGGAGCGGCGTGAACTGCCTTGGCCCTTGTATCATCCTGCGCGAATTCGAATCGCACTACCCATTCGCTTGCGACATTCTCTCCGCCCGCCGTCGCCGGCGTGAATTTCCAACCCTTCGCCGCGTTCATCGCCAGTTTCGCAAAATACGTGCTTGGCCCCGGTGCGTCGAGCGTTTCGCCCACCACGCTTCCTGACGAATCCACCTGAACTCTCACGCCGACCCTCACCGTCCCGCGAATCGTGTCTCTCGCCTTTTGCGGCACGTCCGGCATCACTTGATGCACCACCTGTCCGCCCACCGCGCCGGCCAGGACTTTCTTCGTCGCCGCTTTTACGGGTGCAGCGCCGGGCGATGGAGCCGCACGAACCGGCTCCGGCGGCTTCGCAGCCAGTTTCTTCGGGATTGGCTGTGTCTCGGGTTTCTTCACCTCGGGCTTCTTCGCCTCGGGCTTCGGATTCGGCTGCAGCGCCGGCGGTTCCGCCGCGACGGATGGCCCGGCCTGCGCGTCCGATCCCTTGTTGAACATCTTTGATCCCGCGAATATCGCCGCCAGCACCAGCACGCCCGCGGCCACCGAAACAACGTACCGCCACTTCGCCGCGAGCGAGCTCGGCGCCGCGCCGGTCGGTGGCATCTCCGGCACGGTCAAAGGCAATTGCAGCCGCGCCGCGATGTCCGCCACCTTCCATCGAACCTGCGGATCTCGCTTCAGGCACTGCTTCACGATATCGCCGAACGGCGCCGGCAAATTCTTCGGCAACTCCGGCTCTTCTTGTCCCTTCCACTCCCACGACGGCAACTTCTGCGTGAGCACTTCGACCAGCGTCACGCCCAGCGACCACGTGTCTCCGGCCGGCGACTGCCCTCGCGTCGCGATTTCCGGCGCGGCGTAGACATTCGGCTTGCTGCGCCCGGCTCGCAATTCGCCCACCGCGCAAATTCTGTCGCTCGAAATCCGCAACTGATCGTCCACGGCCAGGATGTTCGAAGGCTTGAGGTGCCCGTGCACGAATCCCTTGGCGTGAAGATACGCGAGCGCCTCGAGCACCGGCTTCAGCATTTCTTGCGCTTCGGCGGCCGTGAGCGAGCGGTTCGGGATGATCTGCCCCAGATTTTCTTCGGCATACTCCATCACGACGTACAGCATCGCCGCGTCGCCCAGCCGGCAACGCCCCATCTCGAAAAGGCGCAGCAGGTGAGGATGCGAAAGATGCGCGGCGATCTCCCATCGCGACAATTGGAACTCTGCGTTCTGCGATCGCGCGGGGATAAGTTTGATGGCGGCCTTCTGCGGTTCCGGCCCGCCGTGCTCCGTCAGGAACACGGCGCTGTCGTCCGTGCCCCCGAGATATTGGCGCAGGTGGAATTTCCCGTCGACCACCTGGCCCTCCCACTGTTTCCAGGCCTCGGTCATTTCGCTCTCCCGCCCGCCGACTCGCGTGCTCGCGCTTCGAGCTTGCAGCTGCCGCTGCTCAGCGGACAGCTTTTTCGAGTTGGCGGCTTGATCCGCATACTTCCAACGGTACGAGGCTGGGGTTTCGCCGGCTTCTATGGAGATCGTCCGCGTCGCCATCAGCGCGCACAAGACGTCCGGCAATATGATGGTTCCATTCAGGTAGGAAAGTAAAATGCCGCTTGCCCAAAAGCACACTTCGGCGACACCTGTCCCTTCGGCCGCCGCGATCGTCTCGGTTTTTTCTGTTTCGCAGCATTCGGCGTGCGAATTCGGCGGTTAGGGGATTTACTTCCTCATGAAAACGGAAGGATCTTTCAGCAATTCTTGGTAGCGCTGTATGTCCTGGTTATTCTCTTCGCATACGTATTCCCGGATGCGCGTTCCCGGCCGCAGCATGATGGTCCCGCGCCTCGTCCACGGCCCGGTGAGCGAGTCGGGGTCCGTTGCCGTGCTCTCGTAGACGATCGTGTTCTCGTCCATGCGCGTGAATTTCTCGACGACGTGCAGCTTCTCGCTGTGAACCGATCCCATTCCCGAGAGCCACGTCTTGTCGTTGAGCCCGGTGACGTCCACCACGAGCGTGTCGCCCTCCCAGTGCCCGACGGAATCACCCATGTAGCTGGGATCGACGTCGTCCGGGTGCTTCGCGTCGATCGGGATGATGCGGAACAGGTGAAACACCTCGTACAGAATCACGACCGTCGTCGGCGTCTGCACGATCTGCAACGGGAAAAGGCCCATGAGTGTGGTGCGCGTAACGCCGGGGGGCAGGCAGCGCACCATCGGCTCGTCAATCCCGCGCAGCTTGTATGCCTCGAGCATCTTCTTCTGGACCCATGGCTGATAGGGAGGAGGCGGCTGGCGCCCCTGCACCGCGTACGGCGTGATTGGGCCGCTCTCTCCCAGCGGACCGCTGCCGGTATTGGTCTCTTCCCAGGTTCCGATGCGGTTGCTCCCGCCCTGCCAGACGCCCGTCAAGTCCGGATGGCCATCCGGCGTGCGCGGAATCTTGCCGGGCTTGAGCGTGGTCGGGTCCGATTGCGTCTGCGCGACGGAAGCGGCAGGAAAGATCATCAGCGCCGCGAGCGCGGCCCCGAATAAATTCGTTCTCATGATCGGATCTCTCCTAGTTGGATGGCGCGCCGGCAGGCGCCGGTGAAGGCACGGAGCCTGGCGGCGGCGTTGCTCCGCCGTCACCCGTGCCGGGCGCGGGACCGAAAAAGAGCTTCTTGCCGTCGCTGAACGTGATGTCGCGCGCGTGCCCCCACGCGCCGCCCGTCCGCGCCTGCCATCCATAGACCGTAATCGTGTCGCCGGCCTTCATCGTCACGTCGCGGTGCCATCCGGTCCTGTAAAGGACGCCCGGAGGATAGCCCTCGAACTTCCAATTCGTGATCTTGCCGTCCGCATCCTTCACATCCATATAGACGAAGCTGTGCGGATTGGTCCACTCGATGCTCGTGATCACGCCCGTCAATGTTACGGGCTTGTTCACGTCGTACTCGACTCCAAACGAATGGTGCGCCCGCGCGGGCACACTCGCACCCAGCAGCAGACCTACGCTCGCAAGAAAAATGGCGACGATCCTCGGTTTTATTCTTGTTTCTCTGCGGTTTATGTAGCGCCTGTCTTCAGACGGGCACTCTTGGCTCGGTTTCATTCCCCATCCCCCGGTTCGCCCGTGAATATAATCGCGCCCGCCACGCGCGTCAAGCGCGTGTCCGCGTCCCGCCTTTTCGCCCTTGCCTTCGTAGCGGCCGCCTTTCGCGTTTTCTGCGTCCCGATGATCTATATCGGGAAGGCGGGCGGTTCGTCCTCTGGTTCTTTCGTCGTCCGCGCTCGTGCCAAGTGACCCTCGAAAAGTGTGACACCCTGAGTGTGCACCGATCGTTTGTTTTGAATGAGTTAGGAGTGAAACTACTCGGCAAGGTGTGACACTTAGCTGGCAGTGATTTGTGGTTGGTGAATCGTGATCCCGAAGCTTCGGGAGTGACTCGTGAGCGCGGAGCCGAAGAGTACTTGCTGCAAGAGGGGCAGCGCAGTGGAAGGGCTCCCAGGTCGCCGGTGAGACGAGCCTGGGAGATCGGACAGCGCTGCGCGCGGCGTCTTTATGGCGGGGTTTAAACCTCGCCCTTCCACCTGGGAGAGCCGCACCGCGAGCGCATTCCTCGCTGCGCTCCAAAAACTGCGGCCTCATGCCTGACGCCTCCGATCTTCAGTTACCTGCCCATTCAACTTCACTCTCCATGCGTAGCATTGTTCAAGGCCAAATGGAAGGATGTGCCTGTGTCAAGGTCCAGGGTTCTTAGCCTTTCGTGGCACAGGCACTCCTGCCTGTGCTCCTACGGAGGCGAAGAGCAGATTCCTCCTCGGCCAACGATCGGCCTCGCGCGTTTCCTTCTCAGGGCAGGCGGGCGCTTTTTCTTTCTCTGCTCATTGACGCCAAAGCAGACAGCGCCCGCACGTGACATCGGTCACCGGCGGCGCTATTGTGGGTCATCGCTGCTGACCCGTTTCACCGGCAGAATCGTTCGGGTGCTGGGAGCCATCTGCGAAAGGAGACGTCCATGGAAACCGTCAACCCTCACAAGGTGGGTCTTGTCTTCGGGGCGCTACTTGGAGCGTGGCACACTCTCTGGGCGGCGTTGGTTGCATTCGGTTGGGCGCAGCCGATCATCAACTTCGTTTTCTGGATGCACTTCATTAAGCCGATTTACGTGATCGGGGAGTTCAAGGCCTGGATCGCGCTTGTCCTCATCGCGGTCACTGCGACGATCGGCTACATAATGGGCTGCATCCTGGCCGTTTTGTGGAACTGGATTCACCGATAGCCACGCGCATGATGCGTGTTCACTCCGCTAGAATTGTCATTCTGAGTCCCGATACTTCGGGACGAGGAATCTGCTTTTGTACTTGTGGCACAGTCCGCCGCGGCGGACTGTGCTCCTACGGAAGGAAACAACAGATCCCTCGTCGGCCAACAATCGGCCTCACTCGGGATGACAACGAGAGACGTGAGTGGTGGAGGTTACATCCCTTCCACGATGCGGAAATCGCGCTTCACCTTGTTGTTGAGCACCTTCAACGCCTTCTGGTAGCCCTCGCTCTCATACACGGCGATCGCTTTCTCGAGGCTCTCGAACTCGACCACAACAGCCGGCTCATTCACTCCCGCCTCGCACGTCTTCGCCGGGTTGCCCCTGACGATCAGGCGCCCGCCCGCCGCCTCAATCACCGGCCTCGCGAGCTTCGCATATTCCGCCATTACGGAACCATCTGCGGCCGATACGTGGCAAACAATCCAGTATCCCTTCTTCGCCATTGATCTCTCCGTTGCCTCGGAATTTCTACTCTGACTTCTCTCGTGATCTTGCTTTCCATGCGGTCAGAACCCTAATTTTTGCCACAGGCTACGTTCCGGTGCCACCGCCACGGAGCCATCAACCAATATCTCGAGCCGGTCCTTGCGGACCAGCCGATCGACGAGGATTCTGAATTTCTCTTTCGAAAGCGCCATCTCGCCGAAGAGCTGTTCCAGCCCCGGTCCCGGCGCGATCACGGGCCCATGCTTGACGACTACGTTGATGGACCACCACAGCGGCTCTTTGCGGATCCGCTCGCTGCAATCGTCGTAGAGTTGATCGAGTTGGAGCGGGTCTTTCGCGCCCGCATGTTCCTTGACGATCGCCTCGATGACACCCGAGTAGTATTCCTCCGCTTGGCGCTCTAGGTATTCGAACTTGAGCACCGACGTCCCCCTCTTTTGGAGGATTGCCCATGTGATGAGAAAGAGGAAGGGAATTGAAATCGCCGCCACGTCCACGAACACGCGGTGCAAAATCTGGGAAAGCGCTCCCACGAACAGGGTCACGATTGCTCCGACAACGGAAAACGTGGCGGCCCGCCGGAGGTCGATCAACTTCGACTCCTCCTGCTCCCGCTTCACGGCCGTAAATATCAAGACCTCGAGAAAGGAGAAGCCGCCCAGCATCACGAGGATCGCGGCCAGCACGCAGAAATCCGCAAAGGAGAAATGAGGCAACGTCACGCTATCCGCCTCCAGTCAATTTTTTCACCGCCTCGGGGACGGCGTCTATCAAGGCCTTTCGAACGCCAGGCTCCGTCCACGCCACGTGAACCGCGGTGACCAGCCAGGAGGCTGCCGCGCCTGTGAACGAGAATCCCGCAAATCGACGCGGAGTGAATTCGTCAGTCCAGAATTTCTCGGTGAACGGTTTCACCAGGTACAAGAAAGCGCCCGCCCCAAGGGTGCCAATTGCACCCGCGGTGAATTCCGTGACGATCCAGTGGACCGTATCCGGTCCGCGAAGAGTGAGTGCGACGACCGCGGGAACGGGCCACAAGAGTGCGCAGGCGATCGTTGAATATCTTGTCCGATCCATGGTCCGTTTCGCCGCATCCTTCGTCGAATCGGGCGCGAACACTTCTCCCCTCGAGTATTTTTCCGCGCGACGTTGATACACGCGAAAGATCCACACGGCCGCGACGAACATGCCGCTAGTGATCGTCACGCAGGGCCACATCAGCGTTGCTGTCATCTTGGCCATTCACGCGCTCCTGTGCCTGTTGAACCCCGCGTCTTCGCGGGTCCGCCCACCGTAGCCTTGGCGTAGGTGGGGTCACCCAACCGCCAGCTCGCACGGGAGTATACTTCGGAAAACTGGGCGGGTGATCAATCCTCTGATCTTCCGGGCGCCCATACGTCGCAAGGTAGCGGAACCCGTCTAGACATCGAGCGCGCAACGAGAGAACGTCAGCGGTGCTGGAATTCGGGCGAAGCGAGAATGAAGCCGGCGACGAGGCGCAGACCATCGAGAGGCGCCGCCATGCTGCGCTCCGCTTCCGGATCCTGCGTCTCTTTTCGGATTACGGCTTCGTCCTTGGGCAGGAGCTCGCCGGGAAGGATGGTGTCTTCCGTAATGGCGAGGGCCAGGTCGAGGCCCGTGTGCTTTTCGGAGAGGATCGCTTTGGTTCGGGGCTGGTCCCCGCTCCTGAGAAGTCCGACGGCGACAAGCGTGGCGGGATCGAACTGGACGCCGGGAAGTTTCCCCTGAGTAAGCGCCGTCGAGAAGTTGATCCGCGCCAGCAGCGCACCTTCGTTGTCCCACGTTTCCGATTTCATGGAGTAGCCCGTGGGGACAGCCATGCCATAGGGCTGCATTCCCATCGTGACGAGACTCTGGACGAGGGCGTCCGGAGCGACAACATTGGCGCCCGTTGCCCGAACGGTTGAGACCACGAATTCGAGTGGCGTCTTCAGCTTTGCGCCGTACGCCTTCGGCGACCAGAACTCGGGCGAGCGGAACATCGTGCGCAGCACTTCGCGGATGTCGCCATCGCTCGATTGGAATGTGGCCGCCATGCGATCGACGAGGCTCTTGGGCGGGTCATCCGAGACAAACCGTATTGCTATGCTCATGGAAACGAATCGTGCCGTCGAAGGATGGTGCGCCAATGTATCCAGCGCCCGCATCCCTTCATCGCTTCCTCCCTCGTAGATTTTGTCGCCGAGAAAGGTCTTAGTTCCGGAATCATGGCGCCGCGGATCGAATTGAAATTGGCCGCCGTCGTCGGGCTGCGCAATCGTCCATCCGGTCAGGACTCGCGCGAGTTCCGTGACGTCCGACTGGGTGTAGCCGCCGTCCACGCCGAGCGTGTGCAGCTCCATCAACTCCCTGCCGTAATTCTCATTCAGGCCGCTCTGGCCGTTCTTGCCCGCGGCCTGTGAATGCGGACCGATGCTGAGCCAGTTGTCGAGGTACATCAGCATCGCCGGGCTTTGCGCGGTGGCGAGGAGCAGGTCGTAGAACTTGCCGAGCGCGTGAGGACGAATGACGTCGCGCTCGTAGGCCGTTGTGTAATACGCGCACTGGTTCTTGTACTGATAGACGTTGAAGTGATTGAACCAGAAATCGGTCATCACTTCGAGCAACTGCCGCTCGGAATAGATTTCGCGCATCAGCTTCGCCTGTTGAATCTCATACGCGACAACTCCGGCCGGATTGGCGAAGGCGCGAACGGTCTCCCGCTCCGGCGGCGAGGATTCCGCGAACAAGCGGTCCCGCTGGTCTCCGCGCAATAGATTTGGGAAATTGATCAACTGTTCCGGCGGCAGGGCTTCGAGGGCCGCAAGCCGCTGCTCCTTGGGCAACGCGAGTAGCCTCTCTGCAATCGCTCGCGCCCGATCTTGCGGCGAAGGAGCGGGTGGCGTGGCGGTGGCCGCACCGTTCATCACTGCTGCGTTGGCCGCGGCGTTTGCTGCTGTTCCTCTCTCCGCATCCTGCTGCTGGAGCCGCGCGACGTTGACCGAATAGATCAGCTTGCCGGCAGGATCGTCGGGCATCGGACGCTTGCCGGCGATCACCTGGCGGATCACACCGTCAGAAGGGAATGTCTGCGCGAGCTGCTTTGGATTCATGCGCATGGTTGCGTAAGGCCCGATGCGCGCGTTGAGCGCGGAATCGTCGATACTCTCGGGATGCAACTGGTCTTCGATCCAGGCGTCCACCCCTTTAGCCAGCACCGCATCGACGTCGCCGGGCCTTGGGCCGAAGCTCAGGCGATTGAGCGCATGGATCGCTCGCTGGCGCTCGCTGAGGGCCGCCGCTGTCTGTTCTGGCGTTCCCTTCGTGGCGGGAGTCGGAGTCTTCCTCTGCGCCGGCGCTTGCGCCCCCACCTGTGAAAGTCCGGGGGAGGCGAGCTGGAGGGAAAGAATCAGGCTGAGCGCACAGCGTGCGGGACAGCGAGTCATATGCCTCCTCGGGATCCTTTCCCGGCGCCTGGGCCTGTGACTGCTTCCATTCTAAACCCGAGTGTCGCCCGATTGTTTCGAGGTTGGCGTACCGCAGCGAAAACCTAAACACGAACGATCTCCGGGGCCGGCTGCTGGCCCCTTCGTTTGGCTTTTGTCTTTCGGGGGTATTCCCTCGCAAGGCGCGGAACCCGTCGTAGTGACTAAGTTTGCGGAGCACAATCAGTCCGCGCCGTACATTTGCTCAGTGCCTGGGCTTACGCACACAGGCAAGATTGCCTGTGCTACCTAGACATCGAGCGCGCGACAAGATATCGTCAGCATCTTTAATTCAGGGAGACAATCATGCCAAGCGATTCACACGTGAGAGCCGCTGAGTTTCACGAGCTGGCCGCTCACGCTCACCGCGTTGCCGCAGTCCACCACGGGAAGGAAGATCACCAGACCGGACACGAACATACGAAGCAGGCCATGGAGCACTCGGCCAAGGCCTATAAGGCCTCGCAGGCGGCTTTCAAGTGGTCCGCGAAGTTTTTCCAGAAAAAGGGAAAACCCAAGCGCGCCAAATAGATATTGTCCCGCCTTGGGGCCCAGACTCACGCGCTTACTCTTTGCGGTCGCTCTTTTTCCCAAGAAGGGCGGCCACGATCCCCGAGATCGTCGAGCCTCCGACGCAGGCTGAAATGATCTTGAATGCGTCCGACCCATTCACCTTTCCCATTACGAAGCCGACGGCGATCACAATCGCCACGATCGCTGCCGCACCCGCCAGGAACAGGATGCCGACAGCCACGATGTCGGCCGTGTCCATCGAGAATCGTCGTTTTCTCTTGCCGCCATCTCCGCCATCATCGTCGTCGAATCGAACTGCGAGGGTAGGTTGACCCACGATTCACCTCCTCCTTCCAATGCGCGGAAGCTTAGGAAACGGTCCTCTGTTTGTCAATCAGACATTAACGTCTGGCTGAACCGCGCGCCTTCTGCCGATCCAGAAGTCCACACGGGCACATACTTGACAGCGTCCCTCCCGTTGTTAATCTGGCCACGCAGTCATGATGAACGACATTACAATTCGAGACGCAGCGGCCGCCGCCGGCGACCCGGCGAGGGTCGTCGTCTCGCTTGCCTGCACTGAGGTTGGCGCGGCAACCGAACGTGTCCCGAGCGCAGCCGAGGGAAGCGGCCATCGGAAGTCGAGGAGTGTCTCTCGGCTCTCAGAGTGTCATAGCCGCCTATTTCTAATCGACACTCCGGCGATTAGAAATGCCTCTAACCCGTTGAAATCATGGCACCACACTTTTTCTAATCGACACACACAGGCGCCCTCGTTTTTCATGAATCACGACTCACGAATCACCAGTCACGAATCACAAGCCACGCTTTTCCTGCGCCTGAGGGCGAGTTTCCGAAGTATCCTATGCGCGTACGGGGGGAGGTAACGTGGACGCCAAAGCGTCGCCTGCACCGAAGGCCGGAACCCGGCTCGAATCCGACAGCATGGGCAAGATCGAGGTCCCGAGCGACCGCTACTACGGCGCGCAGACCGCCCGGTCGCTGATCCACTTCGATATCGGCCGCGACACGATGCCGCCCGAGCTGGTTCGCGCGTTCGGAATCCTGAAGAAAGCCGCTGCGCTCGTGAATCAGAATCTCGGCAAACTTCCCGCGGACAAATCCAAGCTGATCGTGCAGGCCGCCGACGAAGTGATCGCCGGAAAGCTCGACGCGCATTTTCCGCTGCGCGTCTGGCAGACAGGCAGCGGCACGCAGACCAACATGAACGCCAACGAAGTGATTTCCAATCGCGCCATCGAAATCGTCGGCGGCGTCCTGGGCAGCAAGAAGCCGATTCATCCCAACGACGATGTCAATATGTCGCAGTCGTCGAACGACACGTTTCCCACGGCCATGCACATCGCGGCGGCTTCGCGCGTCGCGGAGGCGCTGATTCCGGCCGTCGAGGAATTGCGCGACGCGCTGGCAGCGAAGGCGAAGGAATTCGCCCACATCGTGAAGATCGGCCGCACGCACTTGATGGATGCGACTCCGCTCACCGTCGGGCAGGAAATGTCCGGCTGGGTGAGCCTGCTCGACCGCGACATCGCGCGCCTGAAGACGGCGCTCGCCGGGCTCTACGATCTCGCCATCGGCGGCACGGCCGTTGGCACCGGATTGAACGCACCCCCGGAATTCGCCGAGCGCGCCGCGAAAAAGATCGCGGAGCTAACCGGGTTGCCGTTCAAATCGCATCCGAACAAATTTGCCGCGCTTTCCGCGCACGACGAAATCGTGTTCGCCAGCGGCGCGCTGAAAACTCTGGCGGCTTCGCTGATGAAGATCGCGAACGACGTTCGCTGGCTCGGCTCCGGCCCGCGCGCCGGCTTGGGCGAGCTGATTCTTCCCGAAAACGAGCCCGGCTCTTCGATCATGCCGGGGAAGGTGAATCCAACGCAGTCCGAGGCGATGACCATGGTCGCCGTGCAGGTGATGGGCAACGACGCCGCGATCGGCTTCGCCGGCTCGCAGGGAAATTTCCAGCTGAACGTTTTCAAGCCGGTGATCATCCACAATTTTCTGCACTCGGTGCGCCTGCTCGCCGACGCCTGCCGCTCGTTCCGGGAGCATTGCGTCGCGGGATTGGAAGTCGATCGCGAGCGCGTTGAGCGCGACGTGAGCAACTCGCTGATGCTCGTCACCGCGCTTAGCCCGAAAATCGGCTACGACAAAGCCGCCGAGATCGCGAAAAAAGCCCACCACGAAAGACTCAGCCTCCGCGAAGCCGCGCTCAAGCTCGGCTACCTCACGGAGAAAGAATTCGACGAAATCGTCCGCCCCGAAAAAATGACTCATCCGTGAGACGCTTCCTGATCTGAAACTCGCCTGCGGTTCATTTCGGTCCAATTCTTAGAATTTGTGATGTCATTTTTCGTCACACCGCGATGAAATTCTCATTCTTCGAAACTCTGCGCGCTCCAATGAAGTTTTCTTTTGACTCGTTCCTCGCGCCCAATAAAATTGAACTCCCCTTGGGAACCTCTCGCGGTTTCCCCCTTCCGCAGGAGCATCGATGCGGATTCTTGTCGCCGAGTGCAACGCGGCGCTCGGCACGTTTCTCGAGCGTGAATTCAAGTCTGCGCACTACGCCGTCGATCTCGCCGCCGACGCGGACAAAGCGAAGTTCATGGCGCAGGAGCGCCATTACGACGCGGCGATTCTCGACTTGGATCTTTCGGCGCAGGAGGGCCTCGATGTGCTGCGTTACGTCCGCGCGAAGTGCCCGCAGCTGCCCTTGCTGATTCTCGCGACGCGCACGCGGCCAACCCATCGCGTGCAGGTATTCGATCTCGGCGCCGACGATCTCGTCTTCAAGCCGTTTTCCTTTTCCGAGCTATCCGCACGCGTGCGCGCGCTGATGCGCCGCGGAAGCCATCACGCCGATGCGTTGCTGCGCATCGACGACCTCGAGCTGAGCTGCGTCGAGCGCTCGGTGAAGCGCGCGGGACGCAAAATCGATCTGACGCCGAAGGAATTCGCGCTGTTGGAATACCTGATGCGCAACAGCGGCCAGCGCGTGACGCGTACGCAGATCATTCAGGACGTGTGGAATTTGTCGTTCGACACGATGACGAACGTGGTGGACGTGTACATCAACTATCTCCGAAAGAAGGTCGATGCAGCGTCCGACCGCAAACTGATTCACACGATTCGCGGCGTGGGGTATCAGTTGCAAGCGCGGAATCCGTCTGGCGAAAACCGCGCATGAGTGCGCAACGGCCCTTTGCAATTCGAAATGCCGGGCGAGACCAATCCACGATTCACAAAGGGGACCATGCATGCCAGCGGCCAGCGCAGTCTTAACTAAAGACCGGGCAGGGAAGTTGCTTGTGGCGAGCTCGCTCGCGGAATGTCGAAAGCGAATTCTTGCGGGGCTGGGGCCGACAGCCGTGGCGACCAGGGAGGCGACAGGCGGTGCGGACGCACTGATCAAGCTGGAGTCGGAGGATTTCCGCACCGTGCTGCTCGATTCGCAGCTCGAGGACTTGGATGCGGAGGAGTTGGCCGAAATCATTCGCGCGCGCTTTCCGGAAGTGAACGTCGTGGTGCTGCAGCGAGGGAACGATGCGGAGCAACGTTCTTTTGATCTACGCGACAGCACGCAAACGGAGGACGTCGCGGAGGAATCGCGCGACGGTCGCGCACCGGGCGCTTTTCGCGATGGGCCAGCCGAAGCGAGTAGAGATTTCGCCGGTGCTCCGGCGGCGAAAGTAGAAGCTCTGCCCAAGATGATCGGCACGAGCCATAAAATGCAGCAACTCTACCGGCTGGCGCGGCTCGTGGCGCCGCGCGATACCGCGGCGTTGATTGTGGGCGCGACGGGCACAGGCAAGGAACTCGTCGCGCGCGGGATCCACGAGCTCAGCCGTCGCAGCCAGGGCCCGTTCATCGTGGTGAATTGCGCCGCGATACCCGAAAGCCTGCTGGAGGCGGAGCTTTTTGGGTTTACGCGGGGCGCGTTCACGGGCGCTTTTCAGTCGCGCCTCGGCCGCATCCACGCCGCGCACGGCGGCACGCTGCTGCTGGACGAAGTGGGCGAGCTGCCGCTGAGCATGCAAGCCAAGCTTTTGCGGTTCGTGCAGGAAGGAGAGGTCCAGCGCCTCGGAAGCGCAGACCTCTTCCGCGTGAATGCGCGGCTGATCGCGGCGACGAACGCGGACTTGCTCCAGCGCGTCCGCGACAAACAGTTTCGCGAAGATCTTTACTATCGCCTCGCTGTTTTCCCGATCGCGCTTCCGCGGCTTCAGGACCGCTGGGAAGACATACTGCCGCTCGCGCGCCATTTTCTCGCCGAGCTTTGCGCGGCAGCCGGCGTTCCACGGAAAACCTTCAGCGCCGAAGCGGCCCACGCCCTTCAGAAGTATTCGTGGCCGGGAAACGTGCGCGAGCTCCAGCACTGGGTCGAGCGGGCCTTCGTCCTGTCAGAAGCGAACGAAGAGATCGGCGCGGCGGACTTGTCGATGTTCGGCGAGCCCCTTCGAGATTAGGGAATTCTAATCGCGGGCGCGCGCGCGTGGAATCCGGCTTGCAGACTCACATGGATCATGGCGATCCCGGAGCTGGACGAGGCACAGCGCGACAAAATTCTGCTCGAGCATCTTCCGCAGGTGCAGCACGTCGCCCGGCGGATCCACGGGCGGCTGCCTCAACAGGTGCTTCTCGAAGATCTCGTACACGCCGGCATTCTGGGCCTCATGGATGCAGTGCGGAAATACGATCCGAGTAAGAACGTCCAGCTCAAGCACTACGCCGAATTTCGCATTCGTGGCGCCATCCTCGATAGCCTGCGCTTAATCGACTGGGGACCGCGCACGTTGCGCCGCCAGGGCCGGCGTCTGGAGCAGGCCATTTTGCAGTGCAAGGCGCGGCTCGGGCGCGATCCCAACGAGACGGAAATCGCGGCGGAGCTTCAGGTGAGCCTCGATAGTCTCCAGCGGCTTCGCGGCGATCTGCGCGGCCTGGACATTGGAAGCCTGCAAGCCGAAACGGAAGAATTCGGTGGCGAAGAGGCCATTCCTGCCCGCGCAGGCTCAGAGGACGAGGACCCATACCATCAGGCGCTGCGGTCGGAAATCAAGACCTTGCTCGACAAAGCCATCGGCGAACTGCCGGACCGCGAACGCGAGGTGCTGGCGCTGTACCACTTCGAAGAACTCACCATGAAAGAGGTGGGCGCACTGTTGCGCATCGGAGAATCGCGGGTTTCGCAGATACATACGTCGGCGCTGCTGCGGTTGCGCTCGCGGCTGCCGGAGCTCCTTGCGAAGACGCCGGCGTCCAAGCCAGGCCTGCAACGCGCGGCCAACTTGGCGCGCCGAAAACCGTACGCCACAGTGGCAGTCTGGAAAACAGCCTGAGCCCGCGAGACATCCGCGGGCCATTTCGCCCACAGGGGATTTCGCAGCAAGCACTGCGTCCGGCCGATTCCGCCTAAAGAGCCCCCCGCCACAGCCGATATATTGCTTGCAGCAACTTATCCGGCCACGGGGTTTGAATGTCCACCGCATCTCAGGAGCGATCTCGCGATTCGGTTCTCAAGAGCAAAGCAGCCGCTCCGAAGGGCGGACACGATCCCGACCCTGGATCCCGCGCGAAAAATGCGGCCGACGCTCCGGCGTCCCTGCGCCGGCTAATCGGCTTGCTCAGCGCGGAGGCGGTTGACCTCGCGCGCGTGGGTGAAGAGATTCGCGCGCACCCGGCTCTGGAAACACTTGTCAAGCGACTGACCGCCTCGCTTGTACTCTCGCCGGAAGGATCTTCTCCAAAGCTCGAGGACTCCGCAGTCGTGCTGGGGACGCATCGCCTGCGAGTGCTGATCTATATGTGGTCGATCTTGCAGGGCCTTGCCGGCAGCGATGATCCTCTCGCGGGCAATGAATCAGATTCCGGCGGCCAGCCCGTCACATTCGACGCGCCGCAGACCTGGAACCCCGAGGCTTTCTATCTCGCGAGTTTTTTGCGGTGCCTTGGGCTCGATTCGCCGGGAGCCCTCACGCCTCGCAGCGTGCCTTCGTGTTTCGCCCCATCCTTGCAGAGCGAGGAATTCGCCGAACTCAGAAATCTGCTGATGCGGGATTTTGTTTCGCTGATTCCCATACTCAATCCCGCGCTCCTGAAACCGCGGTAGATCGCGGTATCGTACGGCTGAATTGGCTGGATTGCCGCAGAAACATGCCCGTGGACACTTTAGCCCGGAGTGTTCTGTTTAGAGGGGCCGGCAGGCCACCCGGACTGTTGCTGCGAGTAGTTGCGAATGGTAAGTTATCAGGGCAAGTCGCCGGATAGCGACCTATGGAGCTATTCCTCAATATCGTGTGGGTGCTGGTAGCGGCAGGCATCCTTGGTACCTGGCGCACGCGGTGGGTTCACCAGCGAGAGCGCACGCTGCGGCACTCTCTCCAGGAATGGGCCGCCGTCAGTGTGGCGCTGGTTTTGTTGTTTTTTGCTGTTTCGATGACGGATGACCTGCATGCCGAATTAGTTCTGTCTGAGGAATGCTCGGCAAGCCGGCGTAGTTCGTTTTCGCCCTCTAGCACGCACCCCCTGCTGCAATCAGAAGTAGTACCGCGCGCATCGTGCCCGGCGATCGTGGCGCACGTTTCATGGGTTGCACCCCTGGTTGCGCTTGAGAATCTTGAGCCCCTAGTAGTGCGGTCCATATCGGACATTCAAAGCAACCGGCACTCCGGTCGCGCCCCACCGTTTTCCTCCCTGTAACCGAACCGATCCTCTGCTCGCGTTTTCGAGTGCTGACCAGCCGGTCGGCACACGTCCATACGTAACGCCCTTTGGACAACGAGGGTTGCTTGGGACTGGGCGGTCGCAAGTTGTGTTCGCGACCGCCCGCTCGCCACGACGCGCTGCGACGTAACGGAGTGACTCGCATGAAATCAGTTCTCATACTTTTCGGCCTGGCATTCGCGCTGGCGGGGTGCAGTTCAGGCGGAGCCGCAAAGACCTCGTCATCGAATTCGCAACCATCGAATTCGTCTGATTCCGAATATATCGCCTCTGACTCGAAGGGGATTCAGACGCAGATTGTGCAGACTACCGCCGTTCCGGTGTATCTCGACCTGCCGGCACACATTGAAGCTGACCCCACCCGCGTGGTTCACGTGTTTGCTCCCGCAGGCGGCCGGATCGTGGAAATGAAGGTTCGCCCCTGGGACCGCGTCGAGAAAGGGGAGACGCTGGCCACGCTCGAGAGCAGCGATCTTGCCCGGGCAGTGGCCGAGTACCACAAAGCTCTCGCCGACAACCAGGTGAAACAGAAGGCGCTTGCGCGATCCGAGGACCTGCTCGCCCATCACGCAATTTCCGAGCGCGAGTACCAGCAGGCGCAAGCGGATGCGACTCAGGCGAAGGCGGAAGCGGAGGCCACGCGCGAGCAAGTCCAAGTATTCGGAATGGATCCCGACCATGCTTCGACCCAGCTGGTCATAAAGGCGCCGCGCTCGGGAATAGTTCTCGACGTCGGTGCGGCACCCGGGGAGTTTTCTCAGGCGCTTTCCGCTCCGACCCCGCTGTGCACGGTCGCGGACATCAGTTCTGTCTGGGCGGTGGGCGATATCTACGAGCAAGATTTCTCCGCGGCAAAATTGGGCGAAGGCGCGGGGATTACGCTCAACGCCTATCCGGGCCGGCGCTGGTCCGGCCGCGTGAGCGTCGTATCGAGCGCCGTCAATGCCGCGACGCGCACGCTTCAGGTCCGGGTCGTTTTGCCGAACGCGGACGCTCGCGCAAAACCGGGAATGTTTGGGGTTATCCGCATCCTGCGATCCTCGGCGTCCGGAATCCTGGTGCCCGCCGCCGCCGTGATCCGTGAAGGCAACGACGCGTACGTGTTCGTGGGGAAGGGGAAAGGGCGCTTCGAACGTCGCAGCGTAAAGATCGGCCGCGCCGTGGACGACACGTTGGAGATTTCGTCAGGCGTAAACGCGGGCGACACGATTGTCACCGATGGGGCGTTGCTGCTGCGTTCGGCGGGACAGGAGTAGTCCGCCATGCGCAACCTGATTGCCTCGCTGCTCCGTTATCGTGCCTTGATGATCGTCGCGCTCTGCGCTTGGATCGCCATCGGAATCTATCTCTTCCTTCGTCTCGACATCGAAGCGTACCCCGACCCGTCACCACCGCTGGTCGAGGTGATTACGCAGAATCCTTCCTGGTCAGCCGAGGAAATGGAGCGGCAAGTAACCGTTCCCATCGAGACGGTGCTTTTCGGTATTCCCCACCTGCAATACGTTCGCTCGGCTGCGATTTTCGGCCTCAGCGACGTGAAACTCTATTTCGACTATGACAGCGAATACTTCCGGGACCGGCAAGAAGTCCTAAACCGGCTGCAACTGGTTTCGCTGCCGTCGAATCTAAGCCCACAACTCTCGCCCGAATCTCCCATCGGGGAGATCTATCGTTACCGCCTCGATGGCCCCGGCTACAGTCTCAACGAGCTGAAGGCTACGCAGGACTGGTTCGTGACGCGGGAAATCAAGCAGGTTTCCGGGATTGTCGACGTGGCCGGATTTGGCGGCAGCACCCGCCAATACATCGCGGAGGTGGACGCGCGCAAGCTACTGCAACTCAACGTCACGCTTCCGCAGGTTGTCGCCGCCGTGACCGCGAGCAACGCCAATGCCGGCGGCAATTACCTAACGATGGGCAGCCAGAGCGTCAACATCCGCGGCGTGGGTTTGTTGCAGTCGGTTCAGGACATGCAGGACATCCTCATAGCGGAGCGCAATGGCGTGCCGGTCTACCTGCGCGACGTCGCGGACGTCCACGAGGGCTCTCAGCCGCGGCTGGGCCAGGTGGGCGTGAATCACGAAGATGATGCCATCCAGGGCATCGTGCTTTTGCAGCGAGGCGAGCAGTCGCTTCCCGCGCTCCGCCAGCTGGAGCAGAAAATCGGACAGTTGAACGGCGGCTTGCTGCCGCGTGGAATGAGGCTGGCCACGCTATACAATCGCGCGGATCTGGTCCATGTGACCACGGCCACCGTCCGGGACATCGTAATCGTGGGGCTCACTTTGGTGACGCTCGTTCTGATCATTTTCCTTGGTGACGTGACCATTTCGCTGATTGCCGCGCTCACAATTCCGTGCTCGTTGCTCTTCGCATTTTCGTTGATGGTGTTCTCGGGCCGCTCGGCCAATTTGATTTCGATTGGAGCGATCGACTTCGGGATATTGGTCGATGCCGCGGTGATCGTCCTCGAAAATATATTCCGCAGGTTTCAAGCGGCGAATTCCAGCGCGAACACGTTTGAGCTGATCGCCGACGCGACAGCGGAGGCCGTTCGCCCGGTCGCATTCTCGGTCCTGGTGATCATCGTTGCGCTCATTCCGCTCTTCACGATGCAGGGTGTGCCCGGAAAAGTGTTCGCGCCGATGTCGGAGACGTACGGTTTCGCGCTGACGGGCGCATTCGTGTTCGCCGTGCTGTTTGCCCCTGTTCTTACGTCGTGGATGAATCCAGAAAAGATACGGAGCCGCCACACGCATCTGGTGAACTGGCTAGGCAAGCATTACGGAGCCGGAATCCGATGGACGCTGTCGCACCGAAGGACCGCTCTCGCCATCGCAGGATTTGCTCTCGCCGGCACGCTGGCCGCTGCGTACGTTTTTCTGGGCGGCGAATTCATGCCCAAACTCGAGGAAGGGAATTTGTGGATCCGCGCGACGCTGCCGCAAGATGCCTCGTACGAGACAGGCGCAAAAATGGCGCACGAGATTCGAGAACTTATCCTCAAATCTCCCGTCGTTACGCAGGTGGTTTCGCAAATGGGCCGGCCCGACGATGGTACGGACGTCACCACGTTTAACAACATCGAGTTTATGGTGTCGTTGAAGAGTCCCGGGCAATGGCCGGGCGGACTGACCAAAGACAAACTCATCAGCCAGATGGACGAACAACTCGAAAGATACCCGGGCATCGATTTCAATTTCTCGCAGAACATTCAGGACAACGTGGAAGAGGCGATGTCCGGGGTCAAGGGCGAAAACTCGCTCAAGCTCTTCGGGGATGATATCGATACTCTGGTCGCGAAGGCCGGCGAGATACGCGACGTCATGGCTTCCGTTCCCGGCGTCGCCGATCTCGGAGTCTTCCAGGAGTCTGGCCAGCCGGAGCTTGTGGTGTCGATCGACCGCCGCGCGAGCGCCCGCTACGGGCTGATGGCGGGCGACGTGGATGCCGCGGTCCAAGCCGCGATCGGCGGCCTGGCCACGACACAAATTCTTCAGGGCGACCGGCGATTCGATTTTGTGATTCGCTATCAACCGCAATTCCGCACAACGCCGGAAGCAATCCGCGGCATCCTGCTCCCAACGCCAGAGGGCAGCAACGTGCCACTTGGGGAAGTTGCGGATGTCTCGTTGCGTCAGGGCGCTTTCATGATCTTTCGTGAGAACGGACGGCGGTACATTCCCGTTAAGTTCAGCGTGCGCGGACGCGATCTCGCGGGCACGATTCGTGACGTGCAGGGGCGCCTTGCTCAAAAAGTACAGCTGCCCGAGGGTTACCACCTCGAGTGGGCGGGCGAGTATGACAGCCTTCAAAAGGAGCAGCGGCGGCTCGCGATCATCATTCCCATTACGCTGCTGATTATCCTGGCGCTGCTGTTCACGGCGTTTAACTCGCTGCGACATGCTTTGCTGGTCCTCACAATTCTCCCGTTCGGCCTGATTGGAGGGATCTTGTCGCTATTGTTGACGGGCACGCCCTTCAGCATTTCGGCTGCGGTAGGATTTGCGTCGGTGATCGGCGTGTGTACGCTCGGAGGCGTCGTGTTTGTTTCCGGCATTCGCCGGAAAGAAAAGGGCTCGCACTCGATGCGGGCAACGATCGAACTTTCCGCGCTGGCGGAAATGCGCCCGGTTGTCATGGCGTGCGCGGCGGCGGGTCTGGGACTGTTGCCGGCAGCGGTCTCGACGGGCATCGGAGTACAGGCTCAGCAGCCGCTCGCCCGCGTGGTCGTAGGCGGCATGATTACCTCGCCATTGGCAATTCTTTTTCTGATTCCGCTGCTGGCCAGCTATTGGCTGCCGTCCGAGAGTATCGAGGCAGATGAGAGCCACGAGTCATAGGGAAGCACCGCGGCTTAATCGATGATGCAGCAATCGCCACCCAGAAAATGTTCACTCAGTTCCTCTTGGCGCGGCGATTGAAATAAGACCCTAGCGGACGCCAGGAGGACCCGTCCACACCCTGGCGGCTCGACCGGCCGGGGATGCTTGATTCTTTGAGGACAGGCGGCGAATCGCGCCGCCTCGGAATCATGGTGGGGCGATACCATCGGGGTGCTCCGGCGTGCAGCGCCCAGCCCGCACGCCAGAGAAGATTCCGTTTGGCTCCGAGTCAACTCGGGCAGAAGGGACGTCACATGAAGAAATCGGTCATCGGCATCCTTGCAATCGTCGCACTGGTTTTCGCACTGGCATTTCCGGTCGCGGTTCCCGCGGCTCCGCCCGTTCCCAAACCGCAGCCGGCGCATCCCGCCGCCGCCCCCGAACCTCATCCCGAAATTCGCGAGGCCATTGCATCCCTTCGCCGTGCACGAGAACACCTGAACCACGCAGCCCACGATTTCGGCGGGCATCGCGTGGAGGCGATCCAGGCCATTGATGCCGCCATCGGCCAGCTCGAGACGTGCCTGAAGTACGACCGCGACTAAGCGATCCATCTCGGCCCAGCTTGCGGCGCCTGTCCCTCGCAGCGGGCGCTGCGAGCTGGGTGAGGTTTCCCACCCGGCAAGTTCCTCCCAATAGTTTTCGTGGATCGTGCGGCGATTTGGTCTGCCGGAAAAATCGAAAACAGGCGCTAAGCGCTATCGGGCGGCGGTAGCAGCGGAGGGCGACGCGGGGCCGCCGGAACGAATTTCGTGCACGATTTCGGTCGCGAGCTTCTGGCTGGTGGAGCACGTGGGATCGTTGATGCGGCACTGGGCAATCGTAAACTTGCAGCCGCAGGTGCAGTTCTCGGAATTCATGCGCTTCAGCGCCGCGCGCTTTTGCTTCTGGGTAAGTCCGCGGAATTCCACGCCGGGGAGCGTGGTGGCGAGCGCGGCATTCTTGAGAAAGATTTGTCCAGTATCCTCGAACGTTTCGATGGGGACGGTGACAGGCATGCCGAGCAGGGCGCGGATTTCGCGGTCGTACACCTCGATCGGGAACAGCCCCACATGCTTTTGGACGATGCGGCCGTCCGGATTCACCACAAAGGAAGTCGGCAGAGCCGGCACGTCGCCGTATTCGGCGGCAAGCTCGTTGCTGCCCATGACGATGGGGTAATTGATGCCCATTTCTCGCGCGAACGCTCGCACCTCTTCGGGCGGCGCGTCATCCTCCGAAATACCGATCACCTGCAAGCGGTCCTTGTAGCGCCCTTCGAGCTCGATGAGCTCCGGGATCTCCTCGCGGCAGGGCGGGCACCACGTGGCCCAAAAGTTGAGCAACACGACTTTGCCGCGCCAGCTGGCCGTCGAGATGACGTTGTCGTCCAAATCGCTGACCAGAAACGGCGGCATTGGCGCGGGATTGCTGGCGAAGCGGATGACGGCGGGAGGGTCGTCGTCGGACGCATCGTCCTGTGGGTTCTTGGGCGCAAGCGGCGCATTGTGAGCGGGCGCGAGTCGAGTCGCCGCGGCGACGTGGCCCAAACGAGGCGTCGTCAGCGCCGCCACGAGCACCATGAGCGCTGCGACCGCTGCCAGGACGAGGAGGAGAGATTTCTTCATGCTTTGCGAGCCGCCTGATCCATTATGCGGCAGTCGGGCGCGCCGCACAACGAGAGGGGCCTTGAAGAGTTAGACGCTGGAAACGAGGAGAGGATGCGCAGGGGCGGCAGATTCGGAGCGACACCAATGCGGGACACTGATTCCCGAATTGAATCCGAGGAGTCGAGCGCAGAGGATTCGGAGGTTGCAAGTCGTTGAAAAATGGAGGAGCCAGCGGATAAAGCGGCGAAAAAGATGGGCAATCGACTTGCAAGAGGGAGGGTGCGGGTCGCGTTCCTACACGATCGGCGTTGTTGAGTGAATGGGGAGGAAGGGGCCCGTTCACGAGATGGCGCAGGTCGTTCCCACCTGCCTCTGAGAGGGAAGCTAGGATGGATGACCCCATGGTTCGGTCACGCCTAGACCGAACCAAAGGAACGCGGCCTTTGGGGGCCCTGGATCCCAAGCTGGGGCCCCCTCTTTTCTCCTTCAGGCGATTCCTCGGCAGTGCGGTAGTTTCCGATAATCTGACCTATCAGGCACGCGACCGGCGTTTTCGGGATGAGAATCCGCCAGACGCTGTAGCAATTTCCGAGTGGCCTGTCAGGCCTTCCGCATTGTCAATGGGCCGTCCCCCGCGCGATAATTGGCGCCATGACTTCGAACACCGTATTTGCCAAAGGGCAGGCTTCCCAAACACCTGAATTCGACCAAAATCTGGACCGTCTGGCCGCAGCCGCGGTCCACACGGGCCTCGGACTCGCGCCCGGACAAGAGTTGGTGATGACCGCCACGCTGGATGCGATTCCGCTCGCGCGGCGTATCACGGAGCATGCCTATAAAGCGGGCGCCTCACTTGTCACCGCGTTGTTTGCTGACGAGGAGTCGGCGCTGTTGCGTTATCGCTACGGTCAGGACGCCAGCTTCGACGCCGCAGCGACGTGGCTCTATGAAGGCATGGCCGAGGCATACCGGCGTGGCGCCGCACGGCTCGCGATTGCCGGCAACGATCCTTCGCTCCTCTCGCGAGAAGATCCGGAAAAGGTGAGCCGGGTGAATCGCGCGACCTCGAAAGCGTACCGCCCGGCACTCGAACTGATTACGCGCCATGAGATCAACTGGACCATCGTAGCCTGCGCTACTCCCGCGTGGGCAGCGGCTGTATTCCCCGATCTGCCTCCGGACGAAGCGCTGGCCCGGCTTTGGGACGCCATTTTCGCCGCGTCGCGTGCGGACCAGCCGGATCCAGTGGCCGCGTGGAAAGAGCACGACGCGAATCTGCACGCTCGCGCCGACCGGTTGAACGACAAGCGCTATTCCGCATTGCACTTCCGGGGACCCGGCACGGATCTCCGTGTCGGCCTCGCCGACGATCACCTGTGGTTGGGCGGAGGCACAACGGCGCGAAATGGGCGCTACTGTATTCCGAATATGCCGACCGAGGAGGTCTTCACCGCGCCACATAAAGATCGCACGGAAGGGCGGGTGACCAGCACCAAGCCACTGTCGCATCAGGGAACGATGATCGAAGAGATTTCCGTGCGATTTCACGACGGGCGGATTGTGGAGGCTCGTGCCGCGCGGGGCAATCAAGTCTTGCAGCGGATGATCGAGACAGACGAGGGAGCACGGCGGCTCGGCGAAGTGGCTCTGGTGCCGCACTCGTCGCCAATCGCGTCGAGCGGATTACTCTTCCTGAACACGCTTTTCGACGAAAATGCCGCCTGTCACATTGCCCTGGGGCAGGCTTACAGCACATGCCTGAAGGATGGCGATAGCCTCACTCCGGAACAGCTGGCGTCGCGCGGCGCAAACAAAAGTCTGATTCACGTCGACTGGATGATCGGATCGAATCGCATCGACGTTGACGGTATCAGCGCGGCGGGCGATTCGGAACCGGTGATGCGCGCGGGAGAATGGGTCTAAAGTTCGCTCTTTCACAGGCCAGACCGTCTTAACTCCTGATTAGCGCGCCACCGGAAACTGACTCACTGCCCGTTCCTCGCCGAATTACGCCGCAAATCCACGCCGTGCGATAATGCCGCCAGGCGCATGCGCAACATCAAGCTCACAATTGCATACGATGGGGCGGACTTCCACGGCTGGCAATCCCAGCCCGGCCTTCCGACGATTCAAGGCGCGCTGAACGACGCCGCACGCAAGATCACGCAGGAAAAGATCGTGGTCCACGGCGCGAGCCGGACCGACACGGGCGTCCACGCGCTCGGGCAGGTGGCGCACTTCAAGACGCAGTCCGCGCTCTCGGCCACCGAATTTCAGCGCGCGCTCAACGCGCTGCTGCCGCCCGCGATCCGCATCGTCGCCGCCGAGGAAATGGGGCACGAATTTCACGCACGCTGGCTTTCGCAGGCGAAGACGTATCGCTATCGCATTTTCCGCGGGCGCGTGCTTCCGCCGTTCGAGTATCGGCGTGCGCTGCACTATCCCTGGCCGCTCGATGAGGACGCGATGGCGGAGGCGGCGCGGCAATTTGAAGGCGAGCACGATTTTTCCTCGTTCGCGGCGTCGTCCGGCTCGGAAGAGGATGACCGCGACCGGAACATGGTCCGCGAGATCTTCACGTCGGAAATCGTGCGTGAGCCGGACCGCGAAGAGATCGCCTACGTGGTCCGCGGGAAATCGTTTCTCCGCTACATGGTCCGCAAGATCGTGGGGACGCTGCTGGAGGTCGGGAAGGGACGGCTTGCGCCGCGGGACATTCCGGAATTATTCGCGCTGCGCGACCGGTCGCGTTCCGGACCGACGGTTCCTGCCGAGGGCCTTTACCTCGTCTCGCTCGAATTTCCCGATCCCGCGGATTCGCTGGCGTCGTTTTCCTCGCGCCGCCGCGCCGCGCATTCCTAGCATCTGAAATCAGGTACACTCGCGAAAGATGATGCAGCAACTCATCCACGATTGGAACACGCAGGCCGGGCCGGAAATCCCGGCTGGGCGGCGCGTGCTGCTCAACGACGAAACGCTGCGGGATGGATTGCAGAATCCGTCGGTGCGCAATCCTTCGATCGCCGAAAAGATCGAAATCGTTCATCTGATGGAAGCGCTCGGGATCGACAGCGTCAACATCGGCCTTCCCGGCGCCGGGCCGCGAGCCTTTGCCGACGCGGAGGCGCTCGCGCGCGCAATCCTGGGCTCGCGGATGAAAATTCGCCCGCACGTCAGCGGGCGCACACACAAGGACGACATCCGCGCGACGATCGATATCTGCGAGCGCGTCGGGCAGCCGATGGAAGCGGCGATGTTTATCGGCTCGAGCCCGATCAGGCGGCTGGTGGAGGATTGGGACCTCGACTATCTGAAGCGCACGACCGAGGAAGCCGTGAAGCTCGCGGTGTCTGCCGGGCTGCCGGTGATGTACGTGACCGAGGACACGGTGCGCACCGATCCGCCGGCGATCGGCGCGCTCTATTCGACCGCCATTCGCGCGGGGGCTCGCGCCATCGTGCTCTGCGACACGGTGGGCCATGCGACGCCGCGCGGCGCGTACAACCTGGTGAAGTTCGCGATCGAGGAAGTTGTGAAGCCTTCGGGAGAAAAGATCCGCGTCGATTGGCACGGCCACAATGATCGGGGGCTGGCCGTAGCGAATTCGATCGCGGCCATCGCGGCCGGCGCAGATCAAGTGCACGCCACGGCGCTCGCGCTCGGGGAACGCGTCGGCAACACGCCGATGGAAGTGATGCTCGTCAACCTCCGACTGCTCGGCGTGATAGACCGCGACCTCTCGCAGCTCAAGAAATATTCGGAGACGGTGGCGCGCGCGACGGGCACCGTGATCCCGCCGAATTATCCGGTGGTGGGCCGCGATGCGTTCCGCACGCAGACGGGCGTGCATGCCGCGGCGATCGCGAAGGCGTACAAGAAGAACGACGTCGAGCTTGCCGACATGATTTACAGCGGCGTGCCGGCGCACCTCTTCGGCCTCGAGCAGATCATCGAAATCGGGCCGATGAGCGGGCGCTCGAATGTCGTCTTCTGGCTCGGAAAGCGCGGGATCGCGGCGACCGATGAAGCGGTGGATCGGATCCTCGCGGCAGCGAAGCAATCCGCGTCCGTCCTGACGGAGAAGGAAATTCTTGCGCTCGTCAATTCCGCTGCGACGCGGTAGGTTTTCAGCGGCTTGCCAGCAGCCGAGGTCGAGGCTTTAATACGAACGTGGCCACACCGCAACGCCAATCCGGAATCATCGTCCGGCCGCTCGTGGAGAGCGATCTGGCCGAAGCCGCGCGCATCATCCGCGTGGCGTTCGCGACGTTTCTTGGCTTGCCGTCGGAAGACCCGCGCCGGCCGGCCGACAGCGATTACGCCCGTACTCGCTGGATCGTCGATCCATCCGCGACGGTCGGGGCCGAGGACAGCGGAAAATTAATCGGGTCGAACTTTGTGGCGAACTGGGGCAGCTTCGGGCTCTTCGGTCCGCTGACGGTGGAGCCTGAATACTGGAATCGCGGCATTGCGCAGCAGCTTCTCGCGCCAACGATGGAAATCTTTCGCCGCTGGGGCATTGGGCATCTCGGCCTCTACACGTTCGCGCACAGCCCAAAACACTTGGCGCTGTATCAGAAGTACGGATTTTGGCCGCGCGATCTAGTCGCGATCATGGGAAAGGCGATCGGCGAGACGTCGGCTGGCGCCGCGCTGGACGCGGGGCGGTTTTCCGAATGTAAGTCCCAAGACAGGCCCGGAATTCTCGCCGCTTGCCGGGAAGTGACCGATGCAATTTTCGAGGGCCTCGATCTTGGGCGCGAAATCCGCTCCGTCGCGGACCAGAATCTCGGCGACACGATTCTCGTGTGGGACGGAGACCGGCTCGCGGCATTCGCGGTGTGCCATTCGGGCGCGGGCACCGAAGCCGGCAGCGGCACATGCTACGTAAAGTTTGCGGCGGTGCGTCCGGGGCCGCGCGTGGGTGAGAACTTCGCGCGTCTGTTGACGGCCGTGGAGGCGTTCGCAAAAGCCCGAGGCGCGCAGAAGATCACAGCGGGCGTAAACCTCGCGCGCCGCGAAGCGTTTCAAGCCATGATCGAGCGAGAATTTTCAACGGAGATGCAGGGCGTGGCGATGGAGACTGGCGGCGCCGCGTCAGGCTACAACCGCGCCGGAGTGTACATCCTCGACGACTGGCGATAAAATCCGCCGCACGAATCACGTGAAACTCATCGCCATCTGCGGTATCTTGATTTCGATGGCTACTATTTCCGCCCGCGCCACCGACGATGCCGTCTCGAAAGCCGCCGACGATCCGCGCAGCGCGCGGGGGCTCGGCTGGATCGACAGCAATTCGCGCTGGGTCACGGATCAGCAGATTCGTCTCTCGGAAATCCCTGCGCCTGAATTCGACGAAGCGCGCCGCGGCGAAGCCCTGAAGGAACTTTTCGCGGCGAGCGGGTTCGAAGTCCGCACCGACAAGACGGGCAACGTGATCGCGGAGCGCGCCGGCTCGGACGCAAAGAGCGTCATCCTTCTGGCCGCGCACCTCGACACCGTGTTTCCCGCGGGCACGGACGTCCACGTGAAGCGCAACGGCAGCCGGTTGGTGGGGCCCGGTATTTCGGACAACGCCGTGGGACTCGCGGCGCTGGCCGGCCTGGCACGCGCAATTTCGGAATCGAAGATCCGCACGACGAAGACGATCGTGCTCGCCGGGGACGTCGGCGAAGAGGGCGAAGGGAATTTGCGCGGAATGCGCGCGCTGGTAGAGAGCTACGGCGCGCGTCTCGCGGCCGTGATTGCGGTGGATGGGCCGTCCACCGACCACATCACCACGCAGGGGATCGCGTCGCGGCGGTTTGAAGTGAGCGTGACGGGGCCCGGCGGCCACAGCTGGTCTGATTTCGGCGCGCCGAATCCGATTACGGCAATTTCGCGCGGAATCGTCCAATTCTCCTCGGTGCGCGTGCCCGACGATCCGCGGAGCTCTTACAATTTCGGCGTGATCGAGGGCGGCACGTCGGTGAACTCGATTCCCGCGCGCGCCGCCGTGAAAGTCGATCTGCGTTCGGAGGACGAGCGCGAGCTCGGCCGGTTGGAATCGGCGCTGCGCGACGCGATGCAGTCCGGCGTGAATGCGGAGATTGCGTTCTGGCGCGCTGGGAACGACGCCCTTCAATTGAGCACTCGCTCCCTCGGCACCCGCCCTGCGGGAAAACTTCCCGACGATTCGCCGCTGGTGGCGGCGATTCGCAACGTGGACCGCTACCTGGGAAATCGCTCGCGTCTGGAGCGCAGCTCAACCGACGCGAATATTCCTCTCTCGATGGGAATTCCGGCGGTGGCGCTCGGCGGGGGAGGGAAGGGCGGCGGCTCGCATACGCTCGACGAATGGTACGATCCCACCGGGCGCGAGCTGGGATTGAAGCGCCTTTTCCTCACGGTGGTAGCGCTCGCCGGCCTCGAGCGCTGAAGTCGCCCTGCCCCGCTTTCCCTCGTTGCATACCTTCCCGCCGCACGGACCGTCTTGCCGCGACGCTGCCCGCCGCATACACTCGGAGCCTTCATGCTGAGCAAACACGCGCGCGCGGACCTCGCTCTCGCCCTGTGCTCGCTGATCTGGGGCGCTACCTTCGTTGTGATCAAAGACGCGCTCGCGGACGTCTCGGTGGTCGCCTACCTCGCAGTGCGTTTCGGGCTCGCCGCAGCGATCATGGCGGCCATCTACTGGCGATCGGTCCGCACGCTCACGCTGCGAACGGCCTGGGCCGGTGCGCAGATCGGCGTCTTCATGTTCGGCGGGTACGTGTTTCAGATCTTCGGGCTGAAATGGACGACGCCATCGAAGGCCGCGTTTGTGACTGGGTCGTTCGTGGTGCTCGTGCCGATTTTCCTGGCGGTGTTTGGACGGCGCCGGATCACCGCATGGATCTGGGCCGGAGCGACGGCGGCGCTGGCGGGCCTCTATTTTCTTTCCGTGCCGCGCGAAGGGCTTGCCGGACTGAACCGCGGCGATCCAATCGTTTTCGTGTGCGCAATCATGTTCGCGCTACACGTGATCTTCATCGGCAAGCACGTGGGACATCACTCTGTGGCCGCTCTCAGCTTTTTGCAGGTGGCGACGACGGCGGTCCTTTCGGCGCTGTTGCTTCCGATCGCTTCGGCGACCGGCTGGGAGCAACCGAGAATTGTGTGGACCGGCTACCTCGTCTTCGCGATTCTGCTGACGGCGATCGGCGCGACGGTGATCTGCTTCTCGCTTCAGACGTGGGCGCAGCAATACGCATCGCCCGCGCACACCGCGATCCTGGTGAGCCTCGAGCCGGTGTTCGCGGCGGCCACGTCCCTGGTGTTTGCCGGCGAGCGTCTCGGGGCGCGCGCGCTACTGGGCGCCGCGCTCATCTTCGCGAGTATCCTGCTTGCCGAACTGAAGGGGCCCGCACCCGGCGCGACGGAAGCGCTCGCGCCTCCGGCCGGCTAGCCCCATCTTCGAATTTCCGGCGTAACCTTTCGGCCCCCGGGCAGTTTATCCATGTAGAGGACGGTGAGATCGCATGACTGCCAACGAGTTTCGAAGCATCGCGCTGAGTCTTCCCGAAACGAAGGAAGGCTCGCACATGGAGCATCCGGACTTTCGAGTGGGCGGGAAAATCTTCGCGACGCTCGGCTACCCCCGAGCGGGTTGGGCAATGGTGAAGCTCACGCCCGAACAGCAGGGAGAGCTTGTCCATGACGAGCCATCGGTTTTTGTGCCGGTAAAAGGTGGTTGGGGGCGGCGCGGTGCGACGAACGTGCGCCTCAAAGCCGCGAAAAAGGCGAGCGTGCGTACGGCGCTAATTGCGGCATGGCGGAACACGGCGCCGAAGCGACTGGCCGCGCAGCTCGAGGGATAGTTTCGGACAAAAAGCGGATGCCACCGAAGAAGGGCGATCGCGAACAGCTTCTGATCGAAGCGGCGCAGCGTGATCCTGCGCGCTTCGTGGAGCTCTACGAGGAGAATTTCGAGCGCGTGTACGCGTTCGTGTCGAGGCGCGTCCATATGCGGGCGGACGCGGAAGACGTGACGGCAGAGGTCTTTCAGACTGCGTTTGAGAATCTGGCGCGATTCGAATGGCGAAAAGTTCCTTTCGTGGCTTGGCTCTACCGCATCGCGGCCAACGCGCTTGCTGATCGGTGGCGGAAGGTGTCGCGCGAGAGCGGGAAGCCGGCGGCCGAGGTCGCTTCCGTCGAGTTCGACGAATCCGAGATCGAGATGGCCGAGTTGCGCGCGCAACTCTTTCGCAGCGTGGCAAACCTGCCGGAGGACCAGCGCCGCGTGATCGAGATGCGGTTTGCCGAAGAGAAGAGCATCCGCGAAATCGCGAAGGAACTTGGCCGGACAACGGGCGCCGTGAAGCAGCTTCAATTCCGTGCCTATCAGAAATTGCGCGAGCAAGCACACAGGAATTTCCGCAACAGGCTAGGTGGGCGAAATGGCTAGAAAAACACCGAGCGAACGACTCGACAAGATGTTGGAGGGTCTTCTTTCCCGCCCGAGGGCGCCGATTGCGGCGATTCAGATCGATCGAATCTTGAAGGGAGGCTCTGCCCAGATCATCGATTTCCTCCCGAGTCTGCGCGATCTTCCTCTCGCGCGTTTCAAGGCGCGGCTGAAAGCGAATTTGGAAAGGAGAGCGGCGATGTCAACGGCACCGGGAAGGGCAGTGAATCCTATTCGGGAGGGTTTTCACAGCATCACGCCGTACCTTATTGTTCCGGGAGCGGCGCAGTTGATCGACTTCATGAAGAACGCGTTTGGTGCGGAAGAGCGTTTTCGAATCAAGAGACCCGGCGGAGAGGTGATCATGCACGCCGAAGTGAAGATCGGCGATTCGATGATCGAGTTGGCGGACGCTAACCCGCAATTTCCGCCGACGCCCGCGTCATTGATTCTTCACGTAGACGATGTCGACAAGGTTTTCGATCGCGCGGTCGAGGCCGGCGCCATACCGTTCCAGCCGGTGGCCGACCAGGACTATGGTTCGCGCGGCGGTTCGGTGAAGGATATTTCCGGCAACAGCTGGCACATCAGCAAACCGACCCCCGGCAACCCAATTTTCACAGCGTTTCGCAGCGTGACTCCATATCTGCATCCGCTTCGAGCGCCGGTGATGATCGAGTTCCTCCAAAAGGCGTTTGGTGGCGAGGAGGTCTATCGCGCGCAATCGCCCGATGGCGTGGTTCACCACGCGCAAGTGCGGATCGGGGATTCGATCATTGGGATGGGCGACGCGCACGGCCCGTACCAGCCGATGCCTTGCACGTTGCACCTCTACGTCCCGGATGCGGACGCTGCCTACGAACGCGCGATCCGGGCGGGCGCGAAGTCGATTCAGCCTGTCGCCGACCAACCCTACGGCGACCGCAGCGGAGGAGTGACCGACCCGTTCGGCAACCGTTGGTTCGTCGCCACGCACATCAAGGACGTGGAGTTCTAGCGTTGCGGGATTATTCGAGGGCGGCGGAGGGCTGTGGCTGTTCAACGGCATCCTCGCGCGAGCGGGCGCGATCGACCGCGAGTCCCGCCTGCGTGGCGATCACGGTGAAAACGTTCAGATCTTCCACGGTAAACATGCCGCGGCGCGAGAGATTATCGACGTAGAGCAATCCGAGTTGCCGGTCCTTCACTCCGAGCGGAGCGCACATCGCGGACTGAATCCCGGCCGCCGCGATACTCTGGCTGGCGGCAAGACGCGGGTCCGCTTTCGGATCGGAGACCAGCAGCGGCAAGCCGCCTTGCATCACCTGCCGAATAATACTTTGCGAGATCGTTAATTGCGGAGCGCCTTGCGGAGCTTTCGCTCCGGCGCGATGGCGAATGAGCGCAGGCTCGAAGCCGTAGTTACCCTTGCCGAAGTCGCCTCCGCCGATGGAGTTCTTGTCGAGGAGCATCACGAAGCCGCGCTCGGCGCCGTCCATTTCGAGAACGAGATCGAGGATGCGGCGCGTGACGTCTTCGACCGTGGTCAACTCGCCCAGGGCGCGGTTGACGCGGTAGAGAAGCGTCAGCAGGCGATTCTCGTGTTCGAGGGCGTGCAGGCGTTCCTCGGCGCTCGGCGGTTTCTTCAGATTGGTCGAGGTCACGCCTCCGACGGGCTGAACCGGCAGAAACTTTCCCGAATAGGCCGGCTCTGAAAGCACCTTGGCGAATCCGGGAGGAAGCTGCGGCGTCCCGTAGGTGACCATGTCGCGCGCCGCGGAATCTGCGAAGAAGCGCATGCGGTATTCGCCGAGGATGACCTCGTCGTTCGCGCGCAGCACCGCCTCTTTCACGGCCTTGCCGTTGATCTTGACGCCATTTGAACTGGCGCGGTCGATGATTTCCCACTCTCCGTCGGGCGTCGAGCGCACCACTGCGTGCAGGCGCGAGATGCTGGCGTTGTCGAGCACGAGGCTGCTCGATTTCGCGCGGCCGATGGAGATCGGGCGATCGCCGAGCAGTTCGAAGACGCGGGAGTCTTCGCCGGAATGATGGATCAGAAATCTGGGCATCAAGATGACCCTGATGTGATCTTCGGCCCAGCAGCGCGCCGAATCAAGAAATAGCCAGCGCCAGCTTGTCCGATGGCTAACGTCCGGTCAGTTGTGGTGGTACTTCACGTCGAGCGGAGCGTGCATCCCGGGGGCGCGGACGCTCTTCTTTTCATACGCGGTAATCTCCGCCTCTTGGACCAGCGTGAGGCCGATGTCGTCGAGGCCTTTCAGCAGGTATTCGCGGAGGAAAGGGTCGATCGTGAACGAATAGCGCAGGCCCTTCTCGTCGCTGACGACTTGCTGTTCGAGATCGACGGTGATGCGATAGCCTTCGTTGGCTTCGGTGCGCTTGAACAGCTCGTCGATCTGTTCGTTCGAAAGCGTGACGGGCAGGATGCCGTTCTTGAAGCAGTTGTTGTAGAAAATGTCGGCGTAGCTCGGCGCGAGAATCGCGCGGAACCCGTAGTCGAGGATCGCCCACGGAGCGTGCTCGCGGCTCGATCCGCAGCCGAAATTCGCGCGCCCCAGCAGGACGCTCGCGCCTTTGTAGCGCGGGCGATTCAGTACGAAGTCGGGATTCGGTTTTTCGCCCGGCAGGTATCGCCAGTCGTAAAACAAGACCCGCCCATAACCCTCGCGCGTCAAAAGTTTCAGGAATTGCTTCGGCACCATTTGGTCCGTATCGACGTTGACGCGGTCAATCGGCGCGACGAGACCCGCAAGCTTGGTGAAAGGCTGCATCGCTATTCGGCTCCGTCCACGTCTTTCCACTCGCGGATATCCACGAAGTGGCCTTCGATCGCGGCGGCCGCGGCCATCACGGGGCTGACCAGATGCGTCCGGCTGCCCTTGCCCTGGCGGCCTTCGAAATTTCTGTTGGAAGTGGAGGCGGAGCGCTCGCCACTGGGGAGGACGTCATCATTCATGCCAATACACATGGAACAGCCGGAATCACGCCACTCGAATCCCGCATCGCGGAAAATCTTGTCGAGCCCTTCTTTTTCGGCTGCGGCTTTCACCACGCGCGAGCCGGGCACGACGAGCGCCTGCTTCAGCGATTTCGCGACGTGCTTGCCGGAGACGACTTTCGACGCCGCGCGCAAATCCTCGATCCGGGAATTCGTGCACGAGCCGATGAACACGCGATCGAGCCGGATGTCTTCCATCGGCGTACCGGGTTTCAGGTCCATGTAGACGAGGGCGCTTTCGGCGGCCTTACGGTCAACGGGATCGTGGAAGGAGGAGGGGTCGGGAACGCGGCTGGTCACCTGCGTCACCATGCCGGGGTTCGTGCCCCACGTGACCATCGGCGCGATTTCGTCCGCGCGCAGCGTGACGGTCGCATCGTACGTAGCGCCGGGGTCGGTGGCGAGCGATTTCCATTGCTCGACCGCGGCCTGAAACTCTTTTCCCTGCGGCGCGAACGGCCGGCCTTCGACGTAGGCGAACGTCGTCTCATCCGGCGCGACCATGCCCGCGCGCGCGCCGCCCTCGATGGACATGTTGCACATGGTCATGCGGCCTTCCATCGAAAGTCCGCGCACCGCCTCGCCTGTATATTCGATCACGTGGCCAGTGCCGCCGCCGATTCCGATTTTGCCGATGATCGCGAGGATGATGTCCTTCGCCGTGATGCCGCGGTGGCGCTTGCCCTGCACGTCGATCTTCATCGTTTTCGATTTGTATTGCGTGAGGCACTGGGTGGCGAAGACGTGCTCCACTTCGCTCGTTCCGATGCCGAACGCGAGCGCGCCGAACGCTCCGTGAGTGGCCGTGTGGCTGTCGCCGCAGACGATCGTGCATCCTGGCAGCGTGATCCCCAGCTCCGGCCCGATGACGTGAACGATGCCCTGATTGCGGCTGTTCATGTCGAAAAGATTGATGCCGTGCTCCTGGCAGTTTCGCGCGAGGGCCTCGAACTGCGCGGCGGCATTGGCGTCCAGCACGGGCAGCGCGCGATTCTTCGTCGAGACGGAATGATCCATCACCGCGAACGTCAGATCGGGGCGGCGCACCTTGCGTCCCGCCGCTTTCAGCCCGGCGAACGCCTGCGGAGTGGTGCCCTCGTGGATGAGGTGCCGGTCGATGTAAATCAGCGAGGGCTTTCCCGGTTCCTCGCGGACGATGTGCGCATCCCAGATTTTTTCGTAGATTGTGCGTGGAACCATAGGCCTTACTTCATTCCCCGCAATCATTGTAGCAATTCCGTCGGCCTGCCGCCAACCGACTGTAAACCGCCACTTAAGGCGTTTTAAGGGGCCATTCTTGCCACCACCTCGAAGGTATATTTTCCTTCGGTATCGAACTAATTCGCGCGCATGCGCGGCGCCTGAATGGGGCGAACTCTCGCATGGTAGAATCACGGCTTCTTCGCGAGATTCTCTGACAAGTGAGCGCGACAAGCCAAACGTCGAATGCCGGAATGCGTCCGTGCCCGCTGTGCGGGGGGATGGAGCGCAAGCCGCTGTTCCGCCGCGACCAGTGGGAGATCGTCGAGTGCGCGCGCTGCACGATGGTTTTCATCGGCAGCGAACTCGCGTACGACGTGCAGGCGCGGGAGCACGACTGGATGGACGAGCACGCGAAGGAGAAGACGCGGCGCAAGGAGAAGCAGCCGGTGATGCTGTTCCTTTCGCGCTGCCTGCGTCCGCTGCGGCCCGATACGAATGGCCGCATGCTCTCGCAGACATTGCGATGGAGAAGGGAAGGGAAGCTCGTCGATTTCGGCTGCGGCGATGGAGGCTTTCTTGCTCTGGCGGCGCGGCATTTTGACGTGACCGGCATCGAGCTCAGCCCGCGCGGCGCGGAGCTTTCGCGGCAGCGCGTCCCGACGGGGAAGATTCTCGAGGGCCCGTTGACGGAGAGGGCCGCCGCTTTGCCTGAAAAGAGCTTCGACGTTGTGACGCAGTTCGGCTACATCGAGCATGAATGGCAGCCGCTCGCGGGCTTGCGCGCCGCATACCGGGTGCTGAAGCCTGGCGGGATCACCGTGCTGAAGACGCCGAATTTTTCCAGCTGGAACCGCAGCATACGCGGCATGAACTGGTGCGGATATCACATCCCCGCGCACTGCAACTATTTCACACCGCGCACGCTCGCCGAGATACTTCGCAAGGCCGGCTTCGAGCCTCTTCCGCGACCGATTCTCGACCGCCTGCCGACGAGCGATTCGCTCTGGATGGCGGCGCGCAAGCCGGCGTAGCATTCTCGTACACCGAGCCTGCTCTCCGACATCTCGCAGATGTAAACTATAGCGGGCCCCGAACCATCGAGAGAAATCTGTTGGCGGTGGACATGCGGCGAAACCTCACTCTTTTTGTTGCGCTGGTTCTTTGCGGATTATTCGTGATTTCGGCACATGCCGGTGACGACTCGCAGCCGTCATTCCCGCTCGCACGCGGCACGTATTGGATTTATCGAGGACTCGTGCGATCTTCCGTGCAGGGCTCCACTGTCGGAAAGGTTGCGCACGTAACATGGAAGATGTCCGTCGTTCAGACCGTCCAGCGGGACGGTGTGGTCGCGGCGGTCGTAAGCGGATTTCCGGGCGATTTGGACTGGACGGACGGTGATGCAAAGCCGCAGCTTTCGATCTTGATCCGCACCCAGGATGCGAAGTTCTATTTGAATTCTCCCGGCGATGGCGGCGATACGCTCAGACAACTTGATGAGCCAACGTATCCGCTCCAGGATCTGATCAAAGAAGATGACTTATTTCTACAACTGCCGCTTGCCGAAGGGAAAGAGTTCGGCTGCGATCAAGAGGGTGCGGGCCGCGACGACACGCTCTATTGCTGGGTGACGGGACCACCTCATACGGCGGCACTCGACGGCGTGAAGGGAGTCGGTCCCGGGACGAGAGTGGCGTACGAGGTCAGATATCAAACCCTTCCCGACGACGTCGAATTCGAATTCGTGCCCGGCGTAGGCATGACGAGTTACGGATACCACCATCACGGAACAATCGCCGACACTGAGTTGCATCTCGTGGAGTTTCATTCGAGCAGCGACTCTGGGTACTGACTTGTGGCTCAAACCGGTCTGGGCTTCGCCTCTTCCGCGCTTGCTGCATGATCGCCTTCCGACGAGCGATTTGCTGTGGATGGCTGCACGAAGGCCTGCATGACAGCTGTTCGTTTCGCCTGTACGAAAACTGTACCTCGGAGTCGTTGACCGGTTTTCTGCCCCAGCGTATCTTCCGACCGCGTTCGCGAGCCGACGTTCATCACTTTGACCGCGAATGGTCCGGCGTTCTTGTAACGAAGAGCCGGGCACCCTCCCAGCCGTAAGACCCAAGTTGTTTGCACGAGAGTGGTGTGCCGCGGCAACGACCCGGCACGCAGGAGGGAAAGTTACCCATGGCGAAAATTCCGAGAATAGGCGCGACTGCGGGAATCGTGGCACTGCTGTCGCTGGGAGCGGGGCTATTGTTGGCGCAACCGCAGAACAGTGGCTCCCGGGCGCACGACCCGGGCGTGCGCGGCGGCGGTGTCAACGCCGGGCAGCCGCTCTCGACACTGAGCGCGGAACAAATCAGTTTCTTTCAGGACGGACAGATTCGGTTCATGGAGGTGGATTCCGTCAGCGGGACGGTTTCCGGGGAGCCCGGCAAAGGATTGGGACCGGGCTTCAATTCCAATAGCTGCGCGAGTTGCCACGCGCAACCCTTCGTCGGGGGATCGAGCCCCAGCGCAGACGCCTATCCGAACATCGGTCCCAACCCGCAGATTCACGCGGCTAGCGATGCGAACGCAGCGAATATGATCCCCTCGTTCATCACGGCGGACGGGCCCGTTCGCGAGACGCGGTTTCCCTTCATGGTCACGTCGAGCGGGAGGCTGAGCCAGACTCCGGATGGTGGAGTCCACGATATTTTCACCATCACGGGCCGGTCCGACGCGCCCGGCTGCACGCTGGCACAGCCGGATTACGAACTGATGCAGCAGCTCGACAACGTGATCTTCCGGATTCCCACGCCGGTCTTCGGCGCGGGGCTGATGGAAAACATCGCGGACTCGACGATCCTCGCGAACATGAACGCGAACGCGCAGCTCAAGCAGCGCCTGGGGATTTCGGGCCATCCGAACACCAGCGGGAACGACGGCACAATCACGCGCTTCGGATGGAAGGCGCAAAACAAGTCTCTCGAGGTATTTGCCGGGGAAGCCTACAACGTCGAAATGGGAGTGACCAACGAGCTGTTCCCGAACGAGCGCGGGAATGTCCCGTCCGCGTGCCTTTTCAACTCCACGCCGGAAGACTCGACCAACTTCACGCAGTCAGGCACGCAGATTCCGAGCGATGTCGTCGGGTTCTCGACGTTCATGCGGTTTCTCGCACCGCCGGCGCCATCCACGAAGGGCATTCCCGGCAACCCGACGCCGCAATCGATACAGAATGGAAGCAATCTGTTCGTGCAGGCGCACTGCGATCTGTGCCACACGCCGGTGCTGAAAACAGCCGGCTCGGCTCTGACGCCCGGGCTCGACAAACAGAACGCGGCCCTGTTCTCCGATCTCCTGGTGCACCACATGGGAGCAGGATTGTCCGATCAAGTCTCGCAGGGAGCCGCCGGGCCGGATGAGTTCAGGACGGCGCCGCTATGGGGAGCCGGGCAGCGGATTTTCTTCCTGCACGACGGCCGGGCCACTCCGGCGAATGGAGGGCTGCTGCGCGCGATACAGGCTCACGCGGGGCAGGGATCGGAAGCCAACGGCGTGATCGCGTTCTTCAACTCGCTGAGCGAACAACAGAAGCAGGACCTGCTGAATTTCCTGCGGTCTTTGTAGGGGGAGCAGCGACGGACGCGTGCGAGGGGTGATGCCGCTTATTTCTGGAAATGCGGCATCACCTCTTTGGTGAAGAGTTCGAGCGAGCGGACGCTCTCTTCGTGGGTGAGGTTTCCGTACGCGAAGCGCGGGACGAAATAGTTCGCTCCCGATTCCTCAAGATCCTCTTGTATTCTTGCCCGGACGGTCGCTGGCGTGCCCGTGTAAAGCGTCGCTTCAATCGAGCGCATCACTTCCTCGAAGGTCGCATGGGTCGCACTGAATCTCCGCCATAGATACGCGAGGCTCTCGTAAAATCCTTTAGCGCCAAACGTTCCTCGTTCTTTGGCTTGCACGTCCGTCTCGCCCACGTAGACATGGCGAGTGACGCCGGCTTTTGGCATTTTTTTGCCGCTCGCGGCGTGCGATGCGTTCCATGCATCCTTGTAGCTTGTAACGACGGCGCGCGCTTCTTTCGACGGCAGGAGCGTGACGAGATTGAAGTTCTGGCGCGCGGCTCGCGCTGCGCTGTCGGGGCTGTTCGTGGCGTACCACATCGGAGGGTGCGGCTGTTGCAGGGGCTTCATTTCGATTGGAACGTTCGTGAAGTTGAAATACTTGCCGTGAAAATCCACAACGTCTTTGGTGAGCGCGGCCATCAACACTTCCATCGTTTCAGCGTAGATGGCGGGAGCATCGGCCTCGCTGACGTTGTAGAAGCCCAGCTCGACGCCGGAGACTCCGCGGCCGGTGCCGATTTCGAATCGGCCGTGCGTCAGATGGTCCAGCATGCAGATCTCGGCCGCGAGGCGCAGGGGATTGTAGAGCGTCGCGATCAGTACGAGCGGGGCAAACCGAATCCGCTCCGTGATTCGCGAGGCCGCGGCCAGAAAAACCATGGGCGAGGGCGCCAGACCTAGCGGTGTGAAGTGGTGTTCGGTGATGTGAAAGATGCTGAAGCCGGCCTTGTCGTAGAGCTGGAGCAGTTTCAGCCGGCTATCGTAGGTTTCGTGGATCGGCCGGTCCTGGCGGTCCACATGATCGATCGCACCGAAATCGATTTTCATTCGTTATGCCCTTTGGGAAGCTGCCGAAGACCGCCCGCTTTGTAGAGGGTGCGTTTCGAGCGGACAAACTGTACCGCTGAGTCCGGCTCTTGGCAAATGCCGGGAGGTTGCGGTAGAGGTTCAGTCTCCGAGTAGCGCGTTTATCAGGCAAACGGATCAGGTACGAATGGCCGGTTCCACATCAGCTAGCCGTGGTTTGAAGAGCGGCCTAGCGGCGTGCAGCCTCTTTGCTCGCCAAGGCAGAACCCTCCTGCTTTCCAGACGCCTTCGAGTCATGATAGCGCGCCAGGAAGGGCATGAAGGGCGTGACCTCAAACGGCATCTTTTCGCGGGCCGACAGCAGTGACACGGGCTTCGCCTTGACCATCTCCACGCGGTCGCTCCAGGGATCGACCTTAACTCGGGCGCCGAGCGGCAACGCAGCGATCTGACTGACCTTATCGGCCTGGAGCGCCGGGCCCATACTCAACAGGGCCGTGCTGAGCGCCACGCTGTTCCCGAGGTGGGCGTTGATCAGAGAAGGGAGAGAAGCCGAGTCTGCTTGGAGCTGCTTAAGGTAAAGCGCCGCGTTTCCGAGTTTGTCCGCGTACGGGGAATGCTTCAGGAATTCGATCGCTTTCTCATTCGACATTTGCGCTTCCGCAGGTGTGGCTTTGAACGAGAAGCGCGAAAGCGCTTCGGCGGCTGTGACGTTCGTCGTGTCGTTGAATCCCCACTGATCCGTGGACGGCTTCGTCACCACGATCGCGGCAAGCTCTTGCGCCAGCATGGTGGCCAGGCTGGCCTCGTCGGGAAGGGTGTCCAGGAGTCCGCGGCTGATCACGATCGTGTGTCCGATCGAGAAGGATTCGAGGGTGCCTGTGAGCAGGACGCGACAGTGAATGTCGGGTTCGATATCGAGATTGTTCGTCACCTCGAGATTGTTCACTACCGTTTCGAGGACTTTATCCACTTCCCCGGTAGGCGCGAGCAGACCGATGCGCTCCAGCCGGTCGATCACGTTCACCTCCGCCCGGTGCTGCCATTCGCGCTCCACCTCGACGGGAGAGCGATCCGTCTGAGCAGAATCGCCACCCTCAGCCGGCAGGGCCTGTTCAATCGGACGATCGCTAAGCGCCGCTTCGTTGCCCGCGGTCTTCAGGGAGTACCCCCACAGGCGAGTCTGCGCCTTGAAGCGGATGCTGTCCGCGAGAGCATTCTTCGAGTCTGATTCCTGGCTGAAGACAAACGCAGGCAGCCAGAGGTCCGGCTGAAGATTCATCCGCCAGCTGTCGAAGTGCAGATTGAAGCCGTTGGGTTCTCCGCCGGAAGTGAACATTCCGTTGAACCGAACGATGGCGTATCCCTGGTCTTCCACCCAGATGCGGCCGTAGAAGCGGCCCTTGCCCGCCTTCGGCTGCGGGGTGACGTCGAACACCAAACAGCGGACCTCGCCCAGGAATTCCCGGCCGACGTAATCGAACATATAGTGCTCTCGGTCAAAGGCGCTCGTATCGACGTAGACCATCTGTAGGAAACCTTCGGGATCATACGAGGAGGAAGACCCGCTCATGTGCGAAAGGGGGTTGAGGTCCTCCATCTTCCCTTTCTTCTTCTTATTCTTGTCGAGCATCGAACTTTCGGCGATGCCGCTCGACAGGTTTGCCTGGCCGAGATAATAGTGATCGCGGACGGGAACGAAGCCCATCTGTGGATCGGCTTTCATATCCTGGACGTAGGTCTCGATGATCGGACTGTAGCGCCGGATGACAGCATTCTCGTCGTGCTCGCGCGCGATAATGCGGTCAATGGCCTGATTCACGGTCGTGACCTGGGCGGCGGTCGAATTGCTGGGCTGGGGCTGCGTCCGGTCGGCCACCTGTGCCTGCGCCCCCGCAGCGCCCGAAAGAGTGCCCGCGAGGATCATCGAGAGAGAGAAGCGATTCCATATGCGCATTGAGTTCCCCCTTCAGTCTGTTAGCTTAAATGTGCTTTTCAATTTAGTGAAAATGATAGCAAGAGCGGGCGGGAAGGCCGCGAACTGATACGGACCCTGTGCCCAATGGATCAGTCCGGAACGCCGGTAATTGCGAGCAGCTCCGCTTCTGGCGCGGTTGTAGCAGAGATGGAGGTAGGAGTGCTGGCCGGCGAAGAGGAATTCATTCGGCGTGGGCGTCGCGCGAGCAGGGATTTCAGCGCCTGCTCGCGATTCCGGCACAAGCAAATCTGAATCTCGACCTCTTCATTCACGATTCCTGCGCCGCATACCAAAGCTCAACTCCGGCGCTGGCCGGATAATCGGACAAGTGGATTCCACATGTCCGGTCAGCGTTTAATGAGGCATCTGGCCCATTCACCTGGGAAAATGGTGCGAGGTCAAGACAGCAAGAAGAGCCAAACCGATGAGGAGCAAACCGGCGGCAACGAACAACAGAGGTAGACGCCAGGGCCGTTGAGAGATTTTGCTTAATTGCCCCATGACATCAGGTCCGGCCTCGCTCAGTGAGGAAGTTAAGCTCGGAATCGCTCCTTTGTATAAGCTCCAAAGCATCCATACCAACGCGCTAAGGACCAGCGAGAAAAACAAAGGGATCCCAAGAGCAATCGCCAATCTGTGTCCCCTGGGACTCAAACCAGCGTAGTCCTCCAGGATCAAACCGGGAAACATAGCGCTCGGATATATCAGGAAAGAAATCAGCTGAATGGCACTCCGGTACATCCTGACGAACGCTCTGATTTTTTCTTCATCGGATTTCGAATCGACGAAGTAACACTTCCCCTTGCGGCCAAACGGAATAAAAACCAACCGTCCGCTCCGATCTTTCCTGAAGTGAGCATCAACGGCGTAGTCCATCATTTTGGAGAACGGAGAGATCATGGCTGCCCCTAAATGCCGGAATTTCAATTTTGACATCCCGGGCGACCGAGAATGCACTCGAGACCGCGTCGGTGCGCTATGCGTCAACCGATTTCTTGACTGCGTGGCATTCTTGGCGGATGCGGCGCCTGCCGAATAGCGGAGCGGCAGTTTCGAATATGATGTCGGCCCCCATCTGCCCCTGGCCGCGCATTGGACGCTGTCGGCAAACCCTAATCACCAGGGAAGTGCTGCTCGGCGACGCGGCTAACTCCCGGTCAGTTGGGTAGTCGGAAACCGACGCACTACAGGGGTTGCGGGGGCGTGGTCATCAGGGCAAACTCCCGCAGGGCCGGACTTGCGGTTTTGGAATGAGTGCTATAATTCAAGTTTAGTCTTCTTCGGCAGCGGCAGAGGAGCTCGAGGATGGGAATCCAATTTCAGGAACTCTGGAGCTGGGTGAGACGCCGGAAGGTGTTTGCCTCCCTCCTCGTCACGGTCACGCTGTGCGCCGGCATCATCATCGGAAGCCTGGTTTCGGGCCGCGCGCTGGCCACGCGGGCGCAGGGAGCGAGCGGGGCTGCGCTGCTCGCGATTCCGGACCCGGTGACGCTTTCCAGCGCGTTTTCGAGCATCTCCAAGAGTTTGGGGCCCGCCGTCGTCAACATTTCGACGACGCAGGTGATCGAGAAGCCGAAAAGCGGGGGCAAGAGCCAGCGCAACCCCAACGATTCTTTCCAGGACTTCTTCGACCGCTTTTTTGATTCGCCGCAGGATGCCCCCGATGCGGAGCGCAGCCTTGGCTCCGGCGTGATCGTGGATAAGCGGGGATTCATCCTCACGAACGACCATGTGATCGACCAGGCCACGAAGATTGAAGTGACGCTCGACGGCGATTCCCGCCATTACAACGCCCGCGTGATCGGCACGGACAAGGACACGGACCTTGCGGTCATTAAGATCGATGCGGACCACGATCTGCCCATTGGGAAACTCGGCAATTCGGACGGGGTACAGGTCGGGGACTGGGTGCTCGCGTTCGGCAGCCCGTTTGGGCTGAACTCCACAGTCACGGCCGGGATCATCAGCGCCAAGGACCGCTCGAACGTGGGGCATCAATTCCAGCGGTTCATCCAGACCGACGCGGCGATCAATCCGGGGAACTCGGGAGGCCCGCTCGTGAGCCTTTCCGGCGAAGTGATTGGCATCAATACGGCGATCTATACCGGCAGCCGAGGGTTTGAAGGCGTTGGGTTCGCGTTGCCGTCGAACACGGCGATTGGAGTTTACAATCAGCTCGTGACCGTCGGGAAGGTAACCCGCGGCTCCATCGGCGTCACATTCCAGGAAGAGAACAGCGAAAATCCGGTCCTCCTGAAGGAACTGGGCGCGCCTTATGGGATCGTGGTCGAAGCGGTCGAGCCCGGCAGCCCGGCGGACAAGGTCGGATTGCAGGCCGGAGACGTGATCACGGATGTGAATGGCCAACCCGTCCATACGGGCGCCGACCTGGTGAACCCGATTGCTCAGACACCGATCGGCCAGGACGTGCGGCTCCACTACGTTCGCAACCAGCAGGCCAAGGACGCGATGGTGACGGTCGCCGACCGCGCCAAGATTTTCCCGCAAACAGCTCAGGATGCCGATCAGCAGCCCGATCAGGGCGAGGAGCCGGGCCAGTTCGGACTGCACGTCGAGGATCTGACGTCAGACCTCGCGCATAAGCTCGGGATGGGCAAGCTGACAGGCCCCGTGGTCACGCAGGTTGAGCCAGCGAGCTTTGCCGAAGACGTGGGCTTCGCGCGCGGTGACGTGATCATCGAAATCAACCACATTCCCGTCAACTCAATGGCGGACTACCGCGCGCAAATGATGAAGATCAAGCCCGGCGAGGACGTGCTTTTCCGCGTAGCGCGGCGCTCCGAAACCGATCGCGTGCTGACTCTATTTCTGGCCGGGTCCATTCCCGCCGCGCACTGAAAACTCGCGGTCCGGCGAATTGCGCTGATGCGCCGATTCGCCGCATCTCTCCATTGCCTCATACGTGGCGCTGCGTGCCGCGCGTCTTGAGTCTTCCCGTCGAACGGCGATAATCAAGTTACTGGGATTCGGGCCCGGGCGACAAAGCCCGGGGAACGGGCGTCAATTAAAAGGGTCAACTCTGATGAAATGGCTGCCAATCGCCGCGTCTTTCGCGCTCGCATGCACTCTTTGGCCGGGTGCGGCTTCATCGGCTCCCGCTCGCCAGGCGAGTTCGACTTCTGGTTCCGCTGCCTCGACATCGGGCGCTCCGAAGAAAACCAAGCACAAGCACCACACGCGCAGCAAGCCGGGCCAGAAAGCACCGACACCCGACCGCATTTCCGAAATTCAGTCGGCTCTCGCCCGCAGCGGGTATTACCAGGGCGATCCGAACGGCAAGTGGGATTCCAATACGGTAGCTGCGGTGCAGAAATTCCAGTCGGCCAACGGGATCGAAGCCAACGGAAAACTGGACGCTCCGACGCTGCAAAAGCTGGGACTCGGTTCCGACATCGCGGGTGTTTCCGCGCCCAAGCCAGTGGTTCCGGGCTGCTGCTTGATGCCGCCATCGTCTCCAGTGACGACAACGCCGCCGGCTGACAAACCCGCGACAACGTGCTGCTCTACGACTCCCCAGACGCAGTCCTCTACGTCTCCGGCCGGATCGGCCAGCACGCCCAATAGCACCGGAACCACCTCTGCTTCCGACGCCAAGCCTTCACAGCCGTAAGCTGCGTGCGTTGACGCCGCTGCCGCGCGATTGCTAACCTGAGTCTTCGGCATCACCGTCCGCGCAAGACCGCACAATCTGGAGGACCCGCCATGGCCGCCGCTTTTGCCCCGAAGGTGTTCAAGAACTACATCAATGGTGAATGGGTCGAAGCCCGCGGCGGGAGGGCCATCGAGAACCGCAATCCGGCAAACAGGGATGAGCTGGTCGGGATGTTTCCGGCTTCGGGCGCCGAAGACGTCGCGCAGGCCGTGGACGCCGCGAAGGCTGCGTACAAGAAATGGCGACTGACGCCCGCGCCCAAACGCGCCGAGATTCTCTTCCGCGCCGCCGAAATTCTGGTCAGCCGGAAAGAAGATTACTCCCGCGAGATGACCCGCGAAATGGGCAAGGTGCTGGCGGAGACGCGCGGCGACGTGCAGGAAGCGATCGACATGACGTACCTGATGGCCGGGGAAGGCCGCCGCCAGTTTGGGCATACGACGCCCTCGGAACTGCCCAACAAGTTCGCGATGGCGGTGCGCGTGCCCGTCGGCGTCGCGGGACTGATCACGCCGTGGAATTTCCCGATGGCAATTCCGTCGTGGAAAGCGATGCCCGCACTGATCTGCGGAAACACGGTCGTGCTGAAGCCCGCGGAAGACACGCCGCTATCGACATACAATCTGGCGCAGGCGCTTGCGGAGGCGGGCCTTCCACCGGGCGTACTGAACGTGGTGTTCGGCGAAGGCCCGGACGCCGGAGCGCCGATGCTGACAAATCCGGGCGTCGATCTCGTGAGCTTTACGGGCTCGACGGAAGTGGGCCGCATCGTGAGCCAGGCGTGCGCGCCGACGTTCAAGAAGTGCCACCTCGAAATGGGCGGCAAGAACATCATCATCGTGATGGACGACGCGAACCTCGACCTCGCGATCGAGGGCGCGGTCTGGGGCGGATTCGGGACCACGGGCCAGCGATGCACGGCGGCGAGCCGCGTCGCGGTGCAAAAGGGCATCTATCGAGAGTTCGTCGGCAAGTTTGTTGAGCGCGTGAAGGCGCTGAAGGTTGGCGACGGCCTCGATCCCGCGACTCAGATGGGGCCGTGCATCAACGAGCAGCAGCTCAAAACGGTGATGAGCTACGTGGAAATCGGGCGCAACGAAGGCGCGAAGCTCGCGACGGGAGGGCATCGCCTCGAAGGCGGCGCCTACGCGCGCGGATGGTTCCACGAGCCGACAGTCTTCACCGATTGCGACCGGAAGATGCGCATTTGCCAGGAGGAGATTTTCGGTCCGGTGGTTTCGGTGATTCCGTTCGATTCGTTCGACGACGCGCTTGCGATTGCCAACGGCGTGAACTACGGACTCTCCGCTGCCATCTACACGCGGAACGTGAACAACGCCTTCCGCGCGCAGCGCGACCTCGAGACCGGGATCGTGTACGTCAACGCGCCCACGATCGGCGCCGAAACGCATCTCCCGTTCGGCGGCACAAAGAACACGGGCAACGGCCATCGCGAGGCCGGGCTCGCCGCGCTCGATTTCTATTCGGAGTGGAAGACGGTGTACGTCGATTACTCCGATCGGCTCCAGCGCGCCCAGATCGACAACGCCTGAGCGAGAGCCGGGGCGGGATTCAAATGTTGAGCCCGACGAGCCGCATCAGTTCAAGGGCGTTGCTTTTCGTGACCACGCCGTCGCGCAGCTTGTAATCGAAGCGCATTTTTCCATCCTCGACGTAATCCTGAAGGTGCGAATTGCGCACGATCGTGCCCAGCGACTTCGTCATCTCGGTCAGCGCCAGGTCGTGCGTGGTCACAATGCCGATGGCGCCGCGCTCAAGCAGCGCCCCAACCAACCTCTCTGCGCCGATACGGCGATCGTGCGAATTCGTCCCGTCCAGAAGTTCGTCGAACAGGAACAATACCGGCGCGTCTGCGTTCGCAAGGTCGAACACTTGTCGAATGCGGAGAAGTTCCGTGTAGAAGGTCGAGCGGCCCTCTTGCAGGGAGTCAATGCTGCGCAGACGCGTCCCAAGCTGGAGCGGGGCCATGCGGAGGGATTTGCCGCGGATCGGCGCGCCTGCCATAGCCAGAACCGTGTTGATGCCGACCGATCGGAGCAAGGTGCTTTTCCCGGACATATTCGAACCGCTCACCAGCAAGACGCGCGTCGCCGCATCCAGTTGCACGCTATTCCGCACACATTGCTGCGCGGGAATCAGCGGATGACCAAGCTCCTCGCCAGCAAAGAGCGCCGGTGAATCGCCCTGATCCGCGAACTCCGGGAACGGGTCGGCGGGGTGTTCGAACGAATACGTCGCCAGCGAGAGCAGCGCTTCGATTTCGGCGACGATGTCGATCCAGATGCGCATCCGGCTGCCCCAGCGCCTTCTCCATGCCTCGGCGGCCAAAGCCGTCTGAATCGTGTAGAGCAGCGGGAGGTTCATGATCCTGGCGATCAGGCTGTCATGCGCATCGATCCAGTAGACAATGCCCGCGAATCGCCGGATCGCGCGCGATGCCGGCTCAGTGCCCCGTTTCAGCTCAGCCGCAAGCTGCTGTAGTCGCGGAGAGGTGAAGGGCTCTCGCTCGAGACGCGCGAGAATCTTCGAGAAGAGCAGCAGCCCTTCAGCGTTGCAATGGACTTCCGAGATGACTGCCATCGCGCGCCTTCGCAACCAGCCGTACACGATTCCCTCGGCGATCAGGACAGCGAGAAACGGCCAGAGGTTCGCCGTGACGACCAGATACATGAAAGCCGCCGCAGCGGACAGCGCAAAGCCCGCCGCGATGACGCGCCAGGCAGTTCCACCGAGCACCGGCGCTTCCTCGCACCACTTCGTGAGCGACTCCGGATTCAAACGGACGCGCAACTCTTCTCCGGTCACAGCCAAATCCTCTCGCAGGTCCAGTTTCGGGCGCAGCTCGGCAATCAAGCCTTGCCGCTCCACGATCGTTTTCACCGGCGGAGGTTTGCACAACCATTCTGCGAGGCGGTTTTCTCCCATCGGCAGTCTGGCGGTCGAGAGAAGCTCGAATAGGCAGCCGCGCCCGAACAGATCTAGGTCGTCCGCATAGACATGCTTTTCGTCGCGGAACCTTTCGGCCGATGCGCCCGTGCCGCTCCAGCGGTCTTCGATGCGAGCGATTCCGGCGCGATAGAAAGCGGCCGCCGTTGCCGCGTGGGCCCGCGCGCGGATGATCTGTTCATGCACAATCGCCAATGCGAGGTAGGTGGCTACCGGCAAAAGAAGCCAGCGAGCCGACACGAGGTGCCTTCCGAAACAGAGCCACACGAGCACGAGAGCAGCGGCGACCACCGCCAATTTCACATTTCCGATTCGGAGGTGGTGGCGTTCGCGTGTCGCGACTATTCTGACCTGGGTCTCGAGGCGGCTTCCGTACTCTACGCGTGGATCAGGCACGCTTCCCTCCTGGCCTAGTCTACTCCAGGCCTAAGCGCGCGCGGTTATCATGGGGAGTCCCCATCGGTGAGCCAGCGAAGCAACGTACACGACGCGAGCGGCGTTGCATCTCGGCGGGGGCCGTCGCGCCGATTGACACTTCGTCGCGGCGCAAGCAGAATATTCCAGCGGTGGGCGGCGGGCGGGTAAACGCGCCCAGGGGCAGCTTTCCAATCGCAATTCAAACCGGATGGGAATGCGTGCGCCTCGCAGCCTTCATCCGAGGGAGAGCTTCCCGATGACTCGACGCTCCAGCCTTGCGCTCGCAGCAGTTCTGTCCCTGCTTTTCCCCCTCACGCTTGCATCGCAGTCTTCCGAATCGGGTGGCGCCGCAGATTCCACGCCGCGGGCCACGAACGGGTGTTCCAGTTACATGGCGGACGCTGCTGATGGGGGAGGAGCGACGTCATCCCCGCGCGGAGCCGACACGGTGATCCACGGCTTCGATCCTGCGAATCTCGACCGCTCGATTTCTCCCTGCGACGACTTCTACAAATTCGCCGACGGCGGATGGATCAAGAACAATCCAGTCCCGCCCGATCGCGCCGCGTGGGCGACGTTCAACAAGCTCCGCGATCATAACGAAGAAGCCCTTCACCAGATCCTCGAGGAAGCTGCCAAGGACCAAGCCGCCGCGCCCGGCTCGAACTGGCAAAAGATCGGCGATTTCTACTCAAGCTGCATGGATGAAAACCAGGTGGAATCGGCCGGTTTGAAGCCGCTCGCTCCCGAACTCCAAGCGATCGCGGACATCAAAGACACCGCCGGGGTGCAAGCTGAAATCGCGCGACTGCAACGCTCGGGCGTCAACGCCGTATTCGAGTTCGGCTCCGAGCAGGACTTGAAGGACAGCACGCAGGTGATCGCCGGGGCTGGACAGGGTGGGCTGGGAATGCCCGACCGGCAGTATTACGTCGATGACGACGACCGGTCGAAGCAGCTTCGCACAGCCTACATCCAGCACGTCACGAACATGTTCAAGCTCATGGGCGATGACGATGCGACCTCCGCCGCCGAGGCGAAGTCCGTGCTCGATGTGGAGACCGCGCTTGCCAAGGCTTCCAAGAAGCGCGAGGAACTGCGCGATCCGGAAACGAACTATCACCGATTGACGCTGGCACAGCTCGGCGATCTTACACCCCACTTTTCGTGGACCAGCTACTTCAAGGAAATCGGCGCCCCGGCGCTCGACAGCACCGACATCGGCCAGCCCGACTTCTTCAAACAATTGGATTCCGGACTTGCCTCCGTCCCGCTCGACGATTGGAAGATCTATCTCCGCTGGCATCTCGTCCATGCCGTTGCCGCAAGTCTGCCGGGAAAATTCGTCGATGAGAACTTCGATTTCTACGGGCGCACGCTGACCGGCGCGAAGCAATTGCTCCCGCGGTGGCACCGCTGCGTGATGGCGACCGACGGCCAGCTCGGCGAAGCTCTCGGCCAGTATTACGTGCAGCGCAATTTCCCGCCGGAAGCGAAGGCGCAAGCGCTTGCCATGGTGCAAAACCTGATCGCCGCCTTGCACGACGATCTTTCGACGCTTGACTGGATGAGCCCCGCGACGCGGGTGCAGGCGAGCAAGAAGCTCGACGCGATCACGCTCAAGATCGGCTACCCGGACAAATGGCGCGACTATTCGCGGTTCAAGGTCGATCGAGGGCCGTACATGGAAAACGTGCTCCGCGGCAAAGCTTTCGAGGTTGCTCGCGATCTCGGGAAGATCGGCAAGCCCGTGGATCGCACCGAATGGGGAATGACGCCGCCCACTGTCAACGCCTATTACAACCCCTCGATGAACGAGATCGTTTTCCCGGCCGGAATTCTTCAGCCGCCGTTTTTCGATCCCAAGGCCGACGACGCGATCAACTACGGCGGCATGGGCTCGGTGATCGGCCACGAGATGACCCACGGGTTCGACGATCAGGGCGCGAAGTTCGACGGGCAGGGCAATCTGAACGACTGGTGGACGCCCGAGGACTTGAAGAATTTCCAAGAACGCGGCGAGTGCATCGCGAAGCAATTCGAGGCGTTTGAGATCGAGCCGGGCCTGCACGGAAACGGCAAGCTCGAAGAGGGCGAGAGCATCGCCGACCTCGGAGGCATGACGATCGCACACGCTGCGTTCTTGAAGACGCTGGCCGGGAAGCCCGATCCAGCGCCGATCGACGGCTTTACTGCGGACCAGCGCTTTTTCCTCGGATGGGCGCAGATATGGGCTGCCAACCTGCGCCCGGAGTATGCGCGGTTAATCGCCAAGACGGATCCGCACCCGCTCAATCCATTTCGGGGGAATGGGCCGCTTTCGAATACGGCTGCTTTCGCCAAGGCGTTCGGCTGCGGCGCGGATTCGAAAATGGTGCGGCCCGAAGGCCAGCGCTGCCGCATCTGGTAGCTGCGGCTACTTCTTCTTTTTCGCGGCGAGGATTCGCTCGATCTGCTGGAAGTGGTTGAGGTCGTGTCCCGCGAACATGCGGACGATTGTTTCGACGGTCTCCGCGCCCCGCTCGCTGTGCATCCCGTGCTGGTTCCACTGCTCGGGCGTCAGCGTCTTGAGCAGCGCCAGGTTGGCCTCGCGCAGCGCGCGATACTGCTCGAAAGATTTCCGCAGGTCACGCTTGTCGTAGTGCAGCGCCGTCACCCAGGCGTCCTGATCGAAGCCGATGATCTGAGTTCCGGGCTCACCGAGAATCGCGCGGATCCGGTAGCCTCCGACGACCTCGGTGTCCGCGATGTGCGCGACGATTTCCGCAATCGACCATTTGTCCGGGGCGGGGCGCTTGCGCGCCTTCGCGGGGCTGACCCCCCTCAGAAGCTTCGCGAGACGCGCTGGGGCGGCCGCCTGTAGCTTCAGAGGATCGACGCCCTTGATGTGATCGAACATCCGTGCGCGATACTGTTCTGCGGTTTCCTGCATGTGTTTCCTCCTGGTGAGGCCCGTGTTAGCCGAAGGAGATTGTAAATCAGGGCGACGCCCGCCGAAATCAGCACGCTGCGCATGCGAATTGCGCCGCAAAGCCAAATTGGATGGCGGCAGGAAGGCGCCACAGGCCTTTGCCAAGAGGGTATTTTTCATTCTGGAAACCGCGTTTGCCAAGCGCTCGGAAGCGTCCGCGCCTGCATCGTACAATTTAGGGACGATCCGAAGGCGGATTGGCCGCCAAAGGGCGTGATCGGCGGCCAGTCGGTGTGCGGGAACCAATCAGAGGCGGACGAAATGGGCCTGAAATCAGCGGATGTGCCTCCAGCGCAGCAGGCTGCGCGCGCGTCCGTTCAAACCCCTGTTAAGCCGGAAGAGCAGGAACTGGCGCGCAAGCGGGGCGAGCAGGAGGCCCTTGAGGCCGAACTTGCGGACCGCGAGCTGCGTTCGGCGAACCTGCGCGCGGAGCTTGGAGCGTTCGAGCGGCAGTATCTGCATTTCGTCGGCTCGCGCTACGCCGAGCTCGACGAGTGGAAGGCGCAACTTGCGGAACGGCTTGCCCGGGAGCAGCCTGCGAACGAGCGCGCCCAGCAGGCGGCTCGCGAGGCGCGCGCCCGCGCCGACGAGACAAAATCCGCGGCCGGAGAGAAGGCCGCGCAGGAACCCCGCGCGTTCGAGTCCTCGCCGGAAATGAAGCGGCTCTACCGCGAGGTGGCCAAGCGCGTCCATCCCGATCTGACCTCGGACCGCAACGACCGCGCCAAGCGGCAGCAGTTGATGGCCGAAGCAAATCAGGCATACGAGCGGGGCGACGAGGCGCGTCTTGCAAGAATTCTGACCGCGTACGAGCACAGCCCGGAGGCCGTGGCAGGAGATGGGCCGGGCGCGGAACTGGTGCGCGTGATCCGGCGCGTCAGCCAGGCGCGCGGGCGGCTCGCGGAAATCGAAGCGGAGATGCAGGGACTGCTGCGCTCCGATCTGTACCAGCTGAAATCGCGCGTGGACGAGGCCGAGAAAAGCGGCCGCGACGTGCTCAAGAGCATGATCGAAAAAGTGGATGAACAGATCGCGCTGGCGAAGCAGCGTCTCCAGAATCCTCAATCGAACGCCCGCTGATGGAAACTCGCGAACAATCCGAGGCGAAGCAGATCATCCCCGCGCCATCGCAGGCGCTGGCGGTGCGGTCGGCGGCCATCGTTGCGCGTGGGTTGCGCGACCTGGCGCGCGACTCGAACTGGCTCGTCAAGAAAGTTTTCACCGAGCGGTCCCGGCATCTCGCGATTTCACCGGCGGGCCAGCTGTGCGCCACGTCGCCGGTGGTGCGGCACGGCACGGAACGCGTGGCGCTTTACGACATCGAATTGAGCTTGCCCGTGCTGGCGCTCAGCGTTGCGGGAGAGCCCGAGGCGTGCGCCCCGGACCTGCCGGCAGCGTTCGCATGGTCGCCCACGGCGCGCTATTTGATCGCGGGGTGGGGCGGATGGCAGCGGGAACTTCAAGTCTTCGATCTGCACGGGAAAGTGTCTCTGGGCGCGTTCGGAAGATTTTTGAATTTTCCGCAATGCCTGGCGTGGTCCGATACGGGACGATACTTTGCGGCTGCCACGCCCGGCGGGACGGAAGCGGAGCTGCGCCTATGGGAAGCGGCGCCGGAATCGAGCGGGAAGATGCCGTTTTCCGGAGCGCCTCTGAGCGCGCTTGGCGGGCCCCGAACGGTCGATGAATGGCTGGGCGCGCAGGCGGGAGATGCCGAGGGGGGCGACGAGGGATCGTTTTCTGGCTTCGGCTGCACGGCCTTCGCACCGGATGAAGGAACGCTTGCGAGCCTCGTCGAAATCGAAGGCGAGTGGGCGGACGATTCGATCGTGCTGCTGGACGTGCCAACGCTGCGAAGGCAGCGAACTTTTCAGGCGCAGGGCCACGTCACCGATCTTGCGTGGACGTTTGACAGCCGCCAGCTTGTCTATTGCGCCGCGGGGCAGGCGTATCGGATCGCGGAGGAAAGCGTGGAGGCGGAATCGTTGCCGTTTGGCGCGGAGCTCTGCGCGTGCCACCCGCATCTGCCGCTTTGCCTGTGCTTCAGCTCGTGGCTCAGGAACTCCGCGAAGGGGCGCCTGTTCCTCGTGGATATGAAGAGCCTCGCGGTGTTCGATGAGTACGCCGCCGAGGGAGTGGTCGATCTGCGCTGGTCACTCGACGGATCGAAAGCCTACGCCGTCACCGCTGACGGGCTTGCCTATATTTACGAGCCGCCGCTGCTGTAGTTCGCGGCGTCACATTCGCATCACGCCATCTGCACGCCGATCATCTTCGTGGTCCATTGCCAGATTTCGGCGGCGATTTTCGGATCACGCGAGAGAGCGCTCGATTCGGCCGGTTTCGACTTCACGAAGTATTTTCCAGAGACTTGCGCGACTTCGGGCGAGCTTGCGAGATAGAGGGACACTTCGGCGCCCTCCTTGGAGTTCAGCATGAAGGGTTTTACCAGGGCGATGATGAGCTTGAAGATGAACGGCGGATCGGTGCCCCAGATATTGGTCGCGACCACGCCGGGGTGGAGGCAGTTCGCGGTTACGCCGGTGCCTTCGAGTCTGCGCGCGAGCTCGAACGTAAACGCATTCATCAGCAGCTTCGATTGTCCGTAGGCAGCGAAGCCGTTGAATTTCCGATGCTCGAATTGAAGGTCGTTCATGTCGAGGCGGGCGCGGCGCTGAGCCTCCGAAGAGAGGTTGATGATCCGCGAGGGCGCGCTGGCCTTCAAGAGATCGAGCAAGAGGAGCGTCAACAAGGCAGCGCCTAAGTGGTTGGCGGCGACCGTCGTCTCGATGCCATCTGCCGACAGCGTGCGTGCACGCCCGGCCCCGCCCGCCCCTCCCGCGTTGTTGATCAGCACGTCGAGGCGAGGATATTTTTTCAGGACTTGCTCCGCGAGGGCTCGCACCGATGCTTGCGAAGACATCTCCGCAATCAGTAGGCCAAGCTCGGACGATCCAGACTCCCGCCGGATATCGTCGAGCGCGGCTTTCCCCTTCTCGGCGTTGCGGCAGACGAGCACCACGCGCGCGCCCATTCGCGCGAGGCCAAGCGCGGTTTCCTTGCCGATACCGCTGTTGGCTCCAGTGACGATGCAGGTCTTTCCGCTCATGCTTCCCGGTTCAGTCATTTGTGACCTCTCAGATATGGGGCAGCATCGCCCGCGCGAAACTCAAGCGAGCGGGAGATTGGCCTCGGCGTTGAGCATGGAATCGGCGCGCTCGCCGGAGAGGAAGCGTGCATGCCCGGCGGCAGCGATCATCGCGGCGTTGTCGGTGGAAAGCGCGCGGCTGGGGAAGAAAACTTCCATGCCGCGGCGAGCGGCTTCGGTCTCGAAGCTGCGGCGGAGTTCGCTATTGGCCGCGACGCCGCCAGAGACAAGGATCGAGCGCACGGCGTGCTGCTCGGCTGCGGCGAACGTGCGCGAGACGAGATTATCGACGACCCCGCGCTGGAAGCTTGCAATCAGATCAAGCGTGGCGGGACTTGAAAGCGCGCGCAACGCATCCGCGCTGCGTTCGCCGCGCGCAAGCGCCTGGCGGCGAGCTTCGATTTCCGGTGTGAGCTGCGGATTGCGCCGCAGGTGATAGAGCACAGCCGTCTTGATACCGCTGAAGCTGAAGTCGTAAGGGTTGCCGCTCATCTTCGGTTCGTGGAAGCGGACGGCATGTGCGTCACCGTGCGGCGCGAGGCGATCGATCATCGGTCCGCCGGGGTAGCCCAGCGCGAGCATGCGGGCGACTTTGTCGTAGGCTTCGCCGGCAGCGTCGTCGCGCGTGCCGCCAATGCGCGCGTACGCGAAGCGTTCCGCGCCGTTCGAGGCTGCGGATGTCACATGGTAAAGAATCGTGTGTCCGCCTGACACGGTCAGGCAGACGGCGGGCAGCGCAGGCGTGCGGCCGGCGGCGTGCGCCTCGAGAAACACGGCGTGGACGTGGCCTTCGAGATGATTCACGGCGATCAGCGGCTTGCCGAGCGACATAGCCAGCACCTTGCCGTAGGTGACGCCGACGAGGAGCGCGCCGATCAATCCCGGCCCGTTCGTAACGGCCACCGCGTCCACGTCTCGGAGCGCGATGTGGGCTTGCTCGATGGCCTCACGCACCACGGGAACGATCTGCCGGAGGTGTTCGCGCGAAGCAAGCTCAGGGACGACGCCGCCATACTTGCGGTGAATCTCGGTCTGCGAGGCGACAACGCTCGAGAGGATGCGACCGCCTCCGGCCACGACGGCCGCCGCCGTCTCGTCGCAGGAGGATTCGATGCCGAGAATCAGATGTTCGCGTAGGGTCACAACCGTGCCTCAATCTTGCAAATGACTTAGAATCGCCATGTTAGCATAGGCAGGGAAGCTCGCCAGGCGCGGGTCAGTCTCCGACGAAAAACATGACTGGAAAAGCGAAGAAAGTGCGCAAGGCTGTGCTGCCCGTGGCAGGGCTTGGGACGCGATTCCTCCCGGCGACGAAGGCCATTCCCAAGGAAATGCTGACCGTCGTGGATAAGCCTCTGATCCAGTACGCGGTCGAGGAGTGCATCGCGTCGGGAATCGAGCACGTTATATTCGTCACCGGGCGGCGAAAGAACGCCATCGAGGATCACTTCGATTCCGCGCCCGAGCTGGAAAGCTTTCTCGAGCAGCACGGGAAGCACGATGCCGCGCGGATGGTGCGGGAGATCAGCGGCGGGCTGAAGATCAGCTATACGCGGCAGAGTGAGGCGCTGGGGTTAGGCCACGCGGTGCTGTGCGCCGCGGAACTGGTGGGGGACGAGCCGTTCGCGGTGCTGCTGGGCGACGTGATCATGGATGGAGCGGTGCCCGCGACGCGCGAGCTCATCGAGATCTGCGAAGCGACCGGGGCGGGCGCGATCCACGTCGAGCAGGTGCCGCGCGAACGCGTCCATCTCTACGGGATCGTGGATGCGGCGCCGGAGAAGAATACGCGGTGGGGCGCAAGGCTCCTGCGCGTCAAGAATCTCGTGGAAAAGCCGAGCGCGGAAAAAGCGCCATCGAATCTCGGAGTGACGGGGCGTTACGTGCTGCCGCCGGAAATCTTCGGGTATCTTGCAACAACCAAGCCGGGCACAGGGGGCGAGATTCAACTGACCGACGGGCTGTGCCGGCTGGCGGAGGCGAACAAACTGTTCGCGTGTATCTACGACGGCAAGACCCTCGACGCAGGGGACAAGCTCGGATTCCTTCGGGCGACGGTCGAGCTGGGGCTAAAGGATCCGAATCTGGGCAAGGATTTTCGCGCGTACTTGCACGGACTCAAGCTTTAGAGGTTATTTCTTCTTTCGGTTGGCGGCGCCCTTGTTGGAATTATCGGAAGCCGCCGGCTTCGATTCGGTCTTCGATTCCGCAGATTTTTCCGGGGTTTTGGCGGCTCCGCTGTCTCCGGAGCCTTCGCTCGAAGCCGGCGCGGTGCTTTTCCCTCCGTAGTCGTTCACATACCACCCCGAGCCCTTGAACTGAATCGCGGGCGCCGAAGCCATGCGCCGCGCCGTGGCCCCGCATTTCGGGCACTTCTTTGTTTCCGACGCGGTAACGGTTTCGATTTTCTCGAAGCGATGGCCGCACTTCACGCACTTGTATTCGTAGAGCGGCAAAGCAGAACTCCTCTTATGTTTCTAACGGCTTATGTTGCTAACGGCCGCGAAGGTCGAAATCAGGCATTCGCAACCCGCCGGAGCACCGGGATTTTCGCCTCGCGCAGCACGTGCTCGACCACCGTCTCCCGCAGTCGCGAGGCGTCGTAATCGAAGTGCAGCAGATTGGTCTTTTCATCGAAGCGGAATTTTTGCAGGCCATAGGTGTTGGCGAACTGGCCGAGCGCGCGGAACTGCTCCGGCTTCAGCCCGCCCTGCAACTCGTAGGTTACGGTCATGAATGTCATGGCGATCAGTATAACATCGGCATCGCATCAGAATCACACCGCTGTACTCGTCCACATGATTAGTGACACTCGGCTTTCTTTTGTTGAGATTTCCAGCGATGGAGGAATTCGAGCGG